>Ga0209048_10000101_pt1 | contig 84553 bp, 80 predicted proteins | sample FrelakmetCRP12CR_FD_187146 | JGI IMG/M metagenome (GOLD analysis project Ga0209048, IMG submission 187146) | Freshwater lake sediment microbial communities from the University of Notre Dame, USA, for methane emissions studies - CRP12 CR (SPAdes)... | ecosystem: Environmental > Aquatic >...
CCCGACGACGACCACACAAACCTCTCCTTCATTTCACCTGGATTCTCAATGAGGCAACGACTACCATTTCGAGTAGATTCTTACGTGAGGCAACAGGCGCTCGCGGAGGGCAAATGCGAGTCCGTTTGAGGCCCGCCCGTGAGGCCTTCCGGGCAGGGTTTCACCATGTCCATGGCGGCGAGGCGCCGACGGCTCAGGTCGCGGACCTTCGCAGTTCGGTCGCAGCGGTCGCAGGTTGTCTTTGACCAGTCGCCGGACGGCACCTTGAGGCGAGCCCGCTCCGCGGGCATCCGCTCCCGCATTGGGCCGCCACACCACGGACAGCGGGGCCGATCGGCGTGCGAGGGAATCGGGGCCAAGTCGCTGCAATTGGTCGCAATCGCAAAATTTGACACCAGTTTTGACACCAGTTGGGGTACAAATCAGTGGACACAGTAGATAATCGTGGTCTGTAAGTCCTTATTTGCTGGTACATGCGTCACGTTGTAGACACACGTCTCAAATTCCTAAACCGCGTGTCAGAGGTTCGAGTCCTCTCAGCCCCGCCAACCAGACCGATCGTGCCTCACACCGCCGCTCCAGGAGCGCGGAATCTACGCGCCTGAGGCGCTCGCGTCAGCGGGAGTGCCCGTAGGCAGGCGCCGCGGCGCGGTCGCCAAGCTCGCCGCCGACGACCAGGCCGGCGAAGCGCCGGTAGCACTCCGGACACACGAGGCGCGGGGCGGTGAGCGCGTTGTCGACGATCTCACCCTCGACAAAGACGCCGGTCGTGACGCTCAGGCACATCTCGCACGCTCCGCGCCGCTCTCTCTCGAACCGCCACACTGGTCCTGACACGAGCACCCTCCGGGCTAGAACGGGATCTCGTCCTCGGATTCCGGCGGGAACTCGGGCGCCTCGCCGCCGGGCGCGGGCGTCTCGGTGGCGCCGGGCTTGGGCCCGAGCAGCTGAATGACCTGCGCGCGCACTTCGGTGAAGTAGCGCCGGTTGCCTTTCTCGTCGTCGTACGTGCGGGTGCGCAACGTGCCCTCGACGTAGAGCTGCCGGCCCTTGTTCACGTAGCTGCCGCAGAACTCGGCGAGCTTGCCCCAGGCGACGATGTTGTGCCACTCGGTGTGTTCCTGGCGCTGCCCAGCCTTGTCCTTCCAGACCTCGTTGGTCGCGATCGAGAACTTCGCGACGGCGGCACCCCCTGGGGTGTGCCGGACCTCGACGTCGCGTCCGACGTTTCCGACCAGAATGACCTTGTTGACGCTCATTGCTCGCCTCCCGGCGTGGACGACGATAGGGTAGCAAAGTCTCGCCCAAACGCGAAGCCTCGCGGTGAGCCACTGGCCGTCCGCAAGCCGTCCGGGCCGGACCACAAACTGCCTCTGCTAGAGTGCCGCAGATGACCACACGCAGGCGCCTGGTGACCGCCACCGGCGGCATGGCTGCGGTCACGCTGGTCAGCCGCATCTCGGGCCTCGTGCGCGACATGGTCGTCGTGTACTACCTCGGGGCGGGGATGATGGCCGACGCTTTCTACACCGCGTTCCGCATCCCCAACGTGTTCCGGCAGCTCTTGGCGGAAGGTGCCCTGCACGCCGCGTTCATCCCGACGCTCACCGAGCTGAGAGCGGGCGCAGACCAGGCACGCACGCGGACTTTCGTGAGGGCGATGACCTCGCTCATGCTGCTGGCGCTGCCCGTGATCGTCGCCGTCTGTATTCTGGCAGCGCCGGATTTCGTCCACCTCTTTGCCGCTTCGTTCGCGGCGTCATCGGGGAAGTTCGACCTCACCGTGCTCCTGGCACGCCTCATGTTTCCCTATCTCGCGCTCATCTCGCTTGCCGCGCTGGCACAGGGCGTGCTCAACGCCTCAGACCGCTTCCTGATCTCCGCAGCCACCCCGATTGCCCTCAACGTGTGTATCGTCGCTGGTACCCTCGCTGCGGTGAGGGCTGCGAGCGTTCGGCCGGAGTGGATGGCGGCCGGAGTGCTGGCAGGAGGCTTCGCCCAGTTCGCGATGCAATGGGCTGTGTGTGGGCGGGTCGGCCTGTCACTGCGGCCGGGGCGGGGGGCGTTCACGAACCCCGAGGTGCGCCGGGTGCTGGCGAAGATGGCGCCCACCGTCACAACGCTGGGGATCTACCCACTCACGATCATGCTCTCCAACCGTTTTGCCGCCAGCGTGGGCGAGGGCGGGGTGACGTGGGTTTACCTTGCGGCGCGCCTCAATGAGCTCGTCTACGGCGTCGTGATCGTACAGCTCACGACGGCCGTGCTGCCCATGCTGTCGGCGCAGCGGCAGACGAGCGAGCCCGCCGCCCGCGACACGCTGGCGTTTGCGCTGCGCCTGCTCTCCGCCGTCACCATCCCGAGCACGGTTTTCAGCGCAGTGCTCGCAACCTCGGTTGTCGGCGCCCTGCTCGGCGGCGGCAAGTACAACCAGCTGGATGTCACCATGGCCGCCTCCGCTCTGGTGGTGTACTCGATCGGGATGCCGTTCCTCGGCCTTACGAAGCTGCTCGCGAGCGCCTCGTTCGCGTGGCACGACACGCGTTCGCCGGTGCTCGCGTCGGTCGTGAACCTCGCCGTCTTCTTCACCCTTGGTGTGGTGCTCACGGGGCCACTCGGAGTGCGTGGGGTGGCCGCGGCGGCCGTGGGTGGGCAGGTCTCGAACGCGCTCGTCCTGCTCTGGCTCGACGGTCGCCACCGGCGCCTACCGCGCCTGCGTGAGGTGCTTCCCGCGGTCGTCCGGCACGGTGTTGCGGCGGCCTGCCTCGGCGCGGCGGCATTTGCGTTGAACCGGCTCGCGCCGGTGCCGTTGCACAGAAGCGTGTCGTCGGTCGCCCAGCTCGGAGCGTACGCGGTCACGGCCGGTGCGGTCTACTTCGCAGCGCTGATCGTGCTGCGGGCCGACGAATGGCGCGAGCTGCGCGCGTTCCTACGCCAGAGGACGACGGCATGAGGATCGTCGTCCAGCGCGTCGCCCGGGCATCAGTAACCGTCAACGGGCAGATCGTGAGCACGATCGGGCGCGGACTCGTGCTGTTGGTCGGCGTCGAGGAGGGCGACGGCACCGCGCAGGTCGAGCGCGCCGCGCACCGCTTCGCGACCTTGCGCGTGTTCGCCGACGAAGGCGGCGCGATGAACCGCGGCCTCGACGAGGTGGGCGGCGAGATCTTGGTGGTGTCGCAGTTCACGCTTGCGGGCTCGATCCGACGTGGGCGACGCCCCGACTTCGTACACGCGGCGCGGCCGGAGCAGGCGGAACCGCTGATCGAGGCGCTGGTCGCGGGCCTGGGCGCGCGCGGGGCCCGCGTCGCTACCGGCGTGTTCCGCGCCGACATGGACGTCGAGCTCGTCAACCAGGGTCCCGTTACCTTTGTCTGGGACGACCCGCCCGCCAAGCCGAGCGACGCATAACTGTCCAAGGGGTCAAAGGCTGTGGCCACGGCGCGCGCACGGAGTACCTGCGCCCGGGGGGCGACGGGGTGCGATGGCGTCGCGCGCGGCCTTCGACCGTGACGCCGTCAACGCGCCGGTGGAGTCTCGACTGTCCTCAGGGGAGCAGCTTCACCGGTTCAGGTGTGAAGCAGAGTAGGAAGATCGCGCTGCAGAGCCAGCCGACGAGCATGCGCCTGCGATCGAGCGTCGTGGCCTCGTCGGGAATCCAGGGGTGGCGCACACGCATCACGAGGGCGATCGCAGCCCACACCCACCAGCCTGTCCACTTGAAGCCAAGCGCGACGAGCACGAGCAGCAGCGGCCAGGCGATGCGGCGCTGCAGGCGGCCGAACATGGCGTAGGTGATGTGGCCGCCGTCGAGCTGGCCGAAGGGGAGCAGGTTGAGCGCAGTGGCGAGCAGGCCGAACCATGCCGCGAAGCCGGTCGGGTGCAGCAGGAGATCTCCGCCCGGCGGCACGTGAGGGTGAATCAGTGCGGACAGCGCCTTGAAGGCGAGCGGCTCGCCAAAGATCATCACGCCGCCCGTGGGCAGCTCGGCCACCGGCTTCGACAGCAGGATCCCGACCAGGAGCACCGGCAGCGCCACGACAAAGCCCGCGAGCGGCCCGGCGGCACCGACGTCGAAAAGCTCGCGCTTGGTCAGCAGTGGGGTGCGGATGCGGATGAACGCGCCGAGCGTGCCGATGCCGAACGGCGCCGGGATGAAATAGGGCAGCGACGCGTCAAGGGCGTAGTGCCGGCACGCAAGGTAGTGCCCACTCTCGTGGGCGAGCAGGATAACGAGGAGCGGCAGCGAGAACGCCAACCCCGCGTGCACGGTCGCGGGATGAAGCAGAAGCGCGAGCAGGCCGTGGGGCTTGAAGCCGGCGGGCAGCTCGCCGAACGCCAGGCCGCCGAACACGGTCGTCGTCAGCGCCGTGACGGCGAGGAGCAGGGCGTGTAGCCAGAGCTGGCGCGGCGCCGGCGGCCGGGGACGAATGACCCCGATAGGGATGCCATCGGGGCCGAGGATGTGAATCTCCTGCTGCGGGGTCGACACCTACTGGGACGCCTTAAGCGCCTTGCCGGGCTTGAAGCGAATCGTCTTGCCGGGCGGGATGGCGACCTCGGCGCCGGTCTTTGGGTTGCGGCCGATCCCGCGCTTGCGGTTCTTGACGAGGAAGACCCCGAACCCCCGCAATTCGATTCGCTGACCGCGCGTGAGTGCGTCCCGCATCGCATCGAAGATTGCGTTGACGGCCTCGTTCGCCTTGCTCTGCGGGATGTGCACCTGGTCTATCACGGTGCGAACCAGATCGGCCTTGATCATACGTCCCTCCAGCTCACGTCAGGGGGTGCAACCCTAGTCTGCGCCGGCTGTGTCTGTCAAGCGCACGCCGGACCTGATCTTCTGTCGCAACAGCAGGATCTCGAGCGCCAGGCTGGCCAGGCGCGCGGCATCCTGCGCTACCGTCACCGGGATGCCGGACGCGGACTCCTCACCGCGGTCGACCCAAAGGAACGCGAGCGTGCGATCCCGCAGCCTCAGCGGCACAACCACCGCCTCGCGCGCCTCCGGCTTTCCTAACGCCTCGATGATCGCCGCGTTGCCCTCCTCGGGGCCGAGCGGTCCAATGTGGACGTCCATGCCCTTGGCAAGGTTGAGGAACACCGACGGCCGGGTGGGCGGCAGCAGGAGCGCCTGGAAGTCGTCCCGCACCACGTTCGGGCCCTTGACGGCCCACCCGGCGACCTTGCCGTGGTGGACGGAGAAGAGCGCGACGCGGACGGCGATGGTGCCCAGGTAGTCAAGCACGAACTGGGCCACGTGGTCGCGGTGAGTGACGCCCGCCAACGCCTCCGCGAAGTCGGTCGGCTGCTGCGGCGTGCTCTGCCGTCCCGTCAAGGTCAGCGAGGTGAGCGCGGGAAAGGTCGCCGCCGCCACCGGCGGCGGCATCTTGGCGAGCGCGCCCAGGCCCTTCATCAGGTCTTCGGGCGCGGACTCGAGTTGCCAGAACTGAGGCCAGTCGCCGGGCGCACGTCGCGCTACGGCGGGCTGCGGGGCCGGTTCCGTCTCCTGCGTGGTCGGAATTGCGAGCGCGGCGTTGAGCGCGCTCTCGGTCGCCACGTGTGGCCGCGGCACCATGCCGGTCAGGCTTGCGATCTCGTCGATCAGGAGAAGGTCGTTCGGATTGGCCATCGCGACGAGCAGATTGCGGCCGCGTTTCGCGAACGGCACGACCAGATGGCGGCGCGCGAACGCAAGCGGCAACAGGGCTCGCAGCTCGGTCGGCGCCGTGGCGAGCTCGAACGCGGTGCTGGCCTGGCAGCCAGTCTGCTGTGAGAGGGCGTCGAGCAGCGTGGTCTCGTTGATCATGCCGCGCTTGAGCAGGTACGAGCCCAAGCGCCCGCCGTGGCGGCGGCACCCTTCGAGCGCACTACGGAGGCCTTCAGTGGAGATGGCGCCCTTCGTCATGAGGATCTCGCCGAGTCGAGTCATCCGCGTCAGACCTTGGGTGAGTATAACCTCGAGCCGCGGGCGAGCGAAGCCCCGCCGGAACTTGCGACATCAGCGCAGGTCGTGCAACCGCACCGGCAGTCGGGCCTCGAGGTACATGACGAGCGTGTCCTCACCATCGCTGTAGTAGCCCGGCCGCCGGCCGATGATCTGATAGCCGAGGTAGCGGTAGAGCCGGCACGCGCGACGGTTGGACGGTCGCACCTCCAGCATGACACCGCGGCCCCGCTGTCGCTCGACCTCGCGACGTGCCTCCGCGAGCAGCAACGTGGCGAGACCGCCGCCCTCGAAGCACGGGCGCGAGGCGACCTTGAGCACGTGCAGCTCGTCCACTTGCCAGCACGCGAACAGGTAGGCGGCAAGCGTGCCGGAGGCGGCGCGCACGATGCGCTGGAAGCGCTGCGGCTGGCCGACTTCCTGTGCGTAAAGGTGCTCGGGCCAGGCATCGCGAAAGACCTCGGCCTCGAGCGCCGCCACCTCGGCGACGTCAGCGGCGGTCGCCTCTCGCAAATCGAAGCCTTCGGCGAGGGCGGCCATGTCACTCCTTGCGCGCCGGCGGGACCGCGGCCGGAGGTTCGAGGTAGAGCGGCGCGAGCGGCAAGCGCAACGTCTCATCGCCGCAGGCGAACAATTCGAGCACGGCTTCCGCGGTGGTGCGGCCGGCAGGCGCGGTCCGGGTTCCCGCCGGCAGCGCGAGGCCGGCGGGCGCAATCACCGGTAACGTGGCCTCGGCGAGCGTGGCGGTCGCCACCACCGCCGGGGCGGACGTGGCGCGCGGCGGGCCTCCGGCGCGCGCAAAGCGCTGCGTCCAGACAGCCTCACGACGCGCCGGCTGCACGGCGAGGCACATCGGTACGTCGGTGCGCGCCGCCTGCACGAGCAGGGAGTTGAAGCCGTAGCCGGGCACACCGAGCCCGGCCGTCAGGCCTTGGGCGGTGGCAAGCGCGACGCGCACACCGGTGAAGGAGCCGGGCCCGCACGTCGCGACCACCGCCGCGAGCGCCTTCGCGTCGAGGCCGGCAGCGTGCAGGAGGAGGTCCACGGCGGCCAGGACGAGTTCCGAGCGCGGCGTCGGACCGGCGAGCGCGATGATTCCGGGCGCGCTGTCGGCGCTGCCGAGCGCGAGCTCCAGTCGCGGACCGCAAGCCGCCAGGGCGAGCACGTGCGCCATGGCGCCAGTCTTGCCCGGCCGGAGCGGGGCGTCAAGTACAATTCCCGCGCCATGAAGCAGACGCCGATGCTGCAGCAGTACCTGGAGCTCAAGCACCAGGTCGAGGATGCGCTGCTGCTCTACCGGCTCGGCGACTTCTACGAGCTTTTTTTCGAGGACGCCGAGGTCGCCGCGCCGGTGCTCGGGATCGTGCTCACGCGCCGCCGGCACAACGATCAGGTCACCTCGCCTATGTGCGGCATCCCCCATCACGCGGTGACCAGCTACGTCGGCAAGCTGCTCGACGCCGGCCACAAGGTCGCGATTGCGGAGCAAGTAGAGGATCCTGCGAAGGCCGGCGGCCTGGTGCATCGGCGCATCATCAGGGTGCTGACGCCCGGCACGGTGACGGAGCCCGAGTTGCTCGCTGGGGGCGAGCGGCGCTGGATCGTGGCGCTCAAGGGGGGCGCCGCCTTCGCGTTGGCGTACTTCGAGCCTGCGTCGGGGACGCTCGGGGGTGCGTCGTGCGCGACGGCGGTTGAGCGCGACGAGTTGCTGGCGCAGTTACGGCCGCGCGAGATCCTGCTCGTGGAAGGCGACGAGCTCGCTCAGGAAGTGCTTGCGGCCTGCGGCGCGCCCATTGTCACGTTCCGACCGTCGGCGTGGTTCGACGCCGGCCGTGGCGAGGAGATCCTCAGGCGTGTCCTGGGGGTCGCGTCTTTGCGCGCCTTCGAGTTGGCGCCCGGAGAAGCGATCGTCGGCGCCGCGGGCGCGCTGCTCGAGTACGTGCGCGCCACCCAGGGGGAGCTGCCACGACACGTGTGCGCCTTCGAGCGCCGTCGGCGGAGCGGGGAGCTCGTCCTTGACGCGACTGCGGTGCGCAACCTGGAGATCGTGCGCGACGGTAGCGGCACCACGCGCGCCGCCCTCGTCGGCGTGCTCGATCACACCGTCACCGCAATGGGAGCGCGGTTGCTGCGCGACTGGCTCGTGCGTCCGCTGGCGGACAACGAGCTTGCACGGGCGCGCCACGACGCGGTCGAGGCTCTGCTCGCGGAGCCGGCGCGCCTGGCGAGCCTGCGCATGGTGCTCAAGCAGGTCGGCGACCTCGAGCGTGCGGCGGCGCGCCTCGGTCTCGTGCAGGCCCGGCCGGGCGAGCTCGGTGGCTTGCGCTTCGCGCTCGCGCACCTGCCCCACGCGACCGCCGAGCTCGAGAGCTCAGCGAGTCAGCTCCTCGCGCAGCTCGGGCGCGACCTAGACCCCCTCGCGGACATGCGCGACAACCTCGCTCGCACACTCGCCGAGTCACCGCCGGCGCTGCTCGCCCCCGGCACGATCCGGCCCGGCTGCGACCCGGAGCTGGACGCCGAGCGCACCCTCGCCCACGGCGCCAAGGAGGTGCTGGGCGAGATCGAGGCGCGTGAGCGCTCCCGTACCGGCGTCGGCAGTCTGCGCATCCGCTACAACCGCGTCTTCGGCTACGGCTTCGAGGTCTCCAACTCCAACCTGGATCGCGTCCCGCCTGAGTGGATCCGGCGCCAGACGCTCGCGGGCGGGGAGCGCTTCGTGACGCCTGAGTTGCAGGAGCTCGAGAGTAGGATCGCGGCCGCCGAGTCGCGCGCCGAGGAGCGCGAGCGTGAGCTGTACGCGGCGCTGCTTGAGCGCTGCGCCGCGTGCGCCGGCCGGCTCGCGCGTACGGCGCAGGCACTCGCGGCTGCCGATGTGCTGGCCGCCTTCGCGGAGCGCGCCCGCCTGCACGGCTATGTGCGGCCGCAGCTTGTGGCCGGGCCGCACGTCCGGCTGCGCGCCTCGCGCCATCCCGTGATCGAGGCGTTGTCGCGCTCGGCGTTCGTACCCAACGACGCGGAGCTCGATGCCGAACGCCGCCAAATCACGATCCTCACCGGCCCGAACATGGGCGGCAAGTCCACCTACTTGCGCCAGGTGGCGCTTGCGGTGGTGATGGCGCGCGCAGGCTCGTTCGTGGCCGCCGAGGCGGCGGAGATCGGCGAGATCGACCGCATCTTTACCCGCGTGGGCGCGAGCGACGACCTCACCCGTGGCGAGTCCACGTTCATGGTCGAGATGACCGAGGTGGCAAACATCCTGCGCCGCGCCACGGCCAGCTCGCTCGTCGTGCTGGACGAGGTCGGCCGCGGGACCGCCACCTTCGATGGCCTCTCACTGGCGTGGGCCATGGTCGAGGCGCTCCATGATCCGGCGCAGGGCGGCGGTCCGCTCGTCCTCTTCGCCACCCATTACCATGAGCTCACCGACCTCGCCCACCGGCTTCCGCGCGTGATCAACGCCGCGGTCGCGGTCAAGGAGTGGCAGGGGAGCGTGATCTTCCTGCACCGCGTCGTGCCCGGACCGGCGGACCGATCGTACGGCATTCACGTGGCGAAGCTTGCCGGCGTCCCCGCCCCGGTCTGCGCGCGCGCCCAGGAGGTCCTGCGCCAACTCGAGCGCCAGGAGCTCAAAGTGTTGGAGGCCACGGCGCCCGGGCCACCGCCGCGCCAACTGCCGCTCTTCCCCGCGACTGACGACGCCGTCGCGACGCGTCTGCGCGCGCTCGATCTCGATCGCCTGACGCCGCTCGAGGCGCTCAGCGCGCTTGCCGAACTCAAACGCGAGGCCGAGCGGTGAGCGCCTTTCTCGTGTGCGGTGTGTCGGGGATTGAGCTTGATCGCGAGGAGCAGCGGGAGCTGGACCGGCTGCGGCCGGGCGGGGTTGTGCTCTTCGCTCGCAACGTCGCCGGCCGCGCGCAGCTTGCGGAGCTGGTCCGGGAGCTGCGCGCCCTGCGCTCGCGGCCGTACGTTGCGGTCGACCTTGAGGGGGGCTCCGTCAACCGGCTGGAGGCGCTCATGGGGCCGCTTCCGTCCGCTGCCGCGGCAGCGCGCGCGGGTCTGCGAGCCGTGCGGGCGCTCGGGGCCGCGGCGGGCGCGGCGTGCGCCCATTTCGGCATCGGCGCGGATCTCGCCCCCGTGCTCGACGTGGCATACCGCGACGGCTGGCTCGGCGCCGAGGCGCGTTGCCTCGGCGACGGCGCCGAACCGGTCCGGGTGGCGGCCGAGGCGTTCCTCAGCGGGCTCGAGAGCTACGGTGTCGGCGCGTGCCTGAAGCACTACCCGGGGCTAGGGAGCGGAGCCGTGGACTCTCATCGCGCGCTGCCCGTGCTGGACGAGTGCGTGCGCGATGACCGCGGCGTGTTCGCTGCGCTCGCGTGCCGTTCGCGTGCCGTGATGGTGGCGCACGCCCTCGCGCCGGCGCTTGGCGGCCGCGTGCCGGCGTCGCTATCGGCCGAGATTATCGGCGCGCTGCGGCGGCTACGACGCGGGCCGGTGATCGCGGACGATCTCGAGATGGGCGCGCTTGCCGCGTACGGCTCGATACAGGAGCGGGCGGTGGCAGCGCTGCGTGCGGGCTGCGACCAGGTGCTAGTGTGTAACGCGCTCGGGGAGCGGGGCGCGGCGGTGGCCCACGTGCGCGAGCAGGCGATGCGCGATCCCGCTCTGGAAAGGGCGCTGCGCCGCGCGGCGCGGGCGGCGAGACGCTTTGGCCACGGCGAGCTCAAGCCGGTGACCTGGTCGCGGGTGCAACGCCTTGCAGAGCGCGCCCGCGTGCTCGCAGGCGAAGCGGTATGAAGAAAGCGGTGGTTCTGCTCTCCGGTGGGCTGGACTCGGCCACGGCGGCAGCGTGGGCGAGAGCGGAAGGCTTCGAGACGATCGCGCTCACAGTTGACTACGGTCAGCGTCACCGGCTTGAGCTCGAGGCGGCGCGGGCGGTCGCCCGGCATCTGGGTATCCACGATCACAGGGTGGTTGCGGTGGACATGCGCGCCATCGGCGGCTCCGCGCTCACGGACGACCTGGCGGTGCCGCGCGAGCGGACCGAGATCGGCGGCGACATCCCAGTCACCTATGTGCCGGCGCGCAACGCCGTCTTTCTCTCCCTGCTCACCGGCCTCGCCGAGGTGGTGGGCGCGCGCGACCTTGTCATCGGCGTCAACGTGCAGGACTACTCGGGCTACCCCGACTGTCGCCCGGAATTCCTGCGCGCCTTCGCGGAGGTCGCCCGGTTAGGCACCAAGGCGGGCGTCGAAGGCGAGCGCTTCGAGATCCACGCGCCGCTGCTGCGGCTGTCGAAGGCCAGGATCGTGCATCTCGGCGCGCGCCTCGGGCTCGACCTCGCGCTCACGCTCTCGTGCTACGAGCCGCCCGCGCCGTTCGTCCACTGCGGCCGTTGCGACGCCTGCAGCCTGCGCCGGGCGGGCTTCATCGCCGCTGGCGTCCTGGACCCCTCGCGCTATTTCTGTTAGCGCCGGCCCACGCGGCGCTCGATCTCCGCGTGTGGCACGCGCACGATGATCGGACGGCCGTGCGGGCAGCGGTTCGGGTCGGCGGCGGCGGCGAGCTCGCTCAGGAGCCGTTCGGCCTCGGTGCGTGACAGCGGGCGGTGCTTCTTGATCGCCGCGTGGCATGCGAGCGAGGCAGCCGCGCGCTCACGCACGGCGACACCCGGCGTCGCATCCGCCGCCAGGTCCTGCAGTACCTGTTCGACGAGCGCGCTGGTGCGCGCGGTCGGCAGCGGCGCCGGCACGCCGAGCACGCGCACCGAGGTGCCGGACGCCGGCTCGATCTCGACACCGAGCGCGCGCAGCTCGTCGGCCGCCCCGTTCGCGAGTGCGGCGAGCGCCGGCGTGAGCTCGACCACCTCGGGCAGGAGCAGAGCTTGGACGGCAGGCCGCGCGCTGGTCGCGAGCAAGCGCTCGAACAGGACGCGCTCGTGCGCGACGTGCTGATCGATCAGCACGAGGCCGTCGCCGTCGTCGAGCAGCAGGTAGCTGTCGCGGTACTGGCCGATGTAGCGCCCCCACGGAAAGAGCCGGTACAGATCGGGAGCGAACTCGCGCACCTGCGGCGGCGGTGGTGCGGTCGCGCGCTCGAGCGTCGGCACGGCCGCGTGCTCGGGCGTCGGCTCGGCCGGCGGTGCGGTGAAGGCCGCGACGCCGGGGGCATGCTCGGAGATCGTGACCAGACGCGTCAGCCCGACCGGTCCACGCAAGGCGACGAGGCTTGCCGCCAGGGCCTGCGTCACGACGCTCACGACGCGGCTGGGCTCGGCGAAGCGGACCTCGGCCTTGGTGGGGTGGACATTGACGTCAACCTGTTCGCTGGGCAGCGTGACGAGCAGGTAGGCGTCCGCTTCGGCCCGCCCGCTGCGGTCGCGCAACGCACGGTTGACGGCGCCGGCGAGCACGCGGTCATGCACGGCGCGACCGTTGACGGCCACGACCAGCTCGGCCGTGCGCGCGGCCGGCACCAGCACGCCCTCGATTGCGATCCCGCCGCTCGCGTGTCGGACCGGTCTGGCGGTGCGAGCGCGCGCCGCGCCGAGGAGATCTGCCAACCGCTCGTCGAGCTTGGACACGGCGGGCAAACGGAGCAGCGCTCTGTTTGCGTGCGTGAGGGTGAACGACACCGCCGTATGGGTGAGTGCCAGGGCGCTCACGGCGGCGACAATGTGGCGCAGCTCGGTGGCCTCGGTACGCAGGAACTTGCGCCGCGCCGGCAGGCGCTCGAACAGATCACGCACGGCGACGCGGGTACCGCGCGGGCGCGCACACGGCTCGCACCTCACGATGCGGCCGAACGCCACCTCGACCCGGGTACCCTCGCCGTCCCCGCAGGCGGTCTCGAGCGTCACACGCGTCACGGCGGCGATCGAAGGGAGCGCCTCTCCGCGAAAGCCGAGGGTGGCGATGCGGGCGAGATCGTCGGCGGATGCGATCTTCGAGGTAGCGTGGCGCTCGAGCGCGAGCAGGGCGTCGTCGTGGTCCATGCCCATGCCGTCGTCCTCGACCTCGATGAGTTCGCAGCCACCCGCCAGCAGGCGGATGGATACCTTCGTCGCGCCCGCATCGAGGGCGTTCTCGATCAGCTCCTTCGCGACCGAGGCGGGGCGCTCGACAACCTCGCCGGCCGCGATCTGGTTGACAACGGCATCGGAGAGGACCCGTATGCGCGGCATGCGTGCCACGGTACACGACGCCGCACTCGCTGCCTAGGAGTCGGTCCTGTCCGGCACGCTAGAATGCAACAAGGGAGGCTGCGGTGGAGTTCGAGCTGTCGGAACAGCAGCGTTTGGTGCGCAACATGGTGCGCGCGTTCGCCGCCGAGAAGCTGACCCCGGGTGCGGGTATGCGCGACGCGGCAGGGGAGTTCCCGCACGAGATCTTCGGCGAGCTTGCCGGGCTTGGCCTGCTCGGCATGCTGGTGCCCGAGAGCCTTGGCGGCGCGGGCATGGACGTGCTCAGCTACGTGCTCGCCGTGGAGGAGCTGGCGCGCGCGGATGCGAGCGTAGCCGTGGGTGTATCGGTGACGAACTCCACGTGCCAGTGGCCGATTGCACGCTTTGGCAGCGAGGAGCTCAAGCGACAGGTGCTGCCGTCCCTCGCGAGCGGCAAGGTACTCGGGGGCATCATGCTGACGGAGCCGGGCGCCGGCTCCGACCTCGGCGCGGTGCGCACGAACTATCGACGCGAGGGCGACCATTATCTGCTTTCGGGCAGCAAGGCCTGGATCACGCACGCTGGCGTCGGCCGCTTTTTCGTTGTTCTGGCGACGCGTGACCCGGCTCTCGGTGTGCGTGGCTTTTCCGCCTTCGTGCTTGATGCCGAGCAGCCCGGCGTGATCGTGCACCCGGCGGAGGAGAAGATGGGGTTGCGCTCGTCGGTCACGTGCGCGGTCACGCTCGAGAGCGCTGAAGTGCCCGCCGGCAACCTGCTCGGGGAGGAAGGAGCAGGGCTCAAGATCGTGCTCGCAACGCTCGATCACTCGCGCCTCGGCATAGCCGCCCAGGCGGTTGGGATCGGGCAGGCCGCACTCGACGCGGCGTTGGCGTACGCGAAACAGCGCGAGCAATTTGGCACTCCGGTGCTTGAACACCAGGCGGTCGCGTTCCGTCTCGCCGACATCGACACGGAGCTGGAAGCGGCGCGCTGGCTGACTTACCGGGCGGTGTGGCTCTCGGAGCGCGGCGGTCGCCACAGCCGGACAAGCGCGCAAGCGAAGCTGTTTGCGAGCGAGACCGCGAACCGCATCGTGGCGCTCGCAGTGCAGGTCCACGGCGGCTACGGCTATTCGCGCGAGTACGCCGTTGAGCGACTCTATCGCGACGCCCGCGTAACGACGATCTACGAGGGCACGAGCGAGGTGCAGCGACTCGTGATCGCCCGCGCCCTCAAGGAGCTCTCGACCATGGCGCCGTTGTGACGCGCAGGGGAGTGAGCAAGCAATCGGGATCGGCAAGTGCGCGCGTCCACCGTCGGGGCAAGAAAAAGGCGCCGGTGACAACCGGCGCCGGACGCAGAGCTGGAGCTCTAGGAAGCTACTTCTCTTGCACTTTGATCGCAATTGCCTTGGGCTTGGCCTCGTCACGTTTCGGCAGGGTGAGCTGGAGGACGCCGTGCTGATAGACGGCCTGGATCTTGTCCGGGTCCACGTTGGTCGGGAGCGTGAACGAGCGCAGGAACGTGCCGTAGGCGCGCTCGACGCGGTGGTAACTCTCGCCCTCGCTTGCCTTCTCAAAGTGACGGTCGCCCCTGAGCGACAGGATGCCGTTCTCGAACGAGATCTCGACGTCCTTCGGATCGATCCCAGGCACCTCCACAGCCAGCTCGAGCGCGTCCTTGGTCTCGCGGACGTCCACGGCCGGAACCCAGTTACCGGTGAGGGCGGCGTCCTCGCCCGCACGGGTGCGGCCCCAAACATCGTCGAATGCACGGTTGAGGCGCTCCTGCAACGTACCGAGCTCTCTGAATGGATCCCAACGTACGATGGTTGTCATGGTTGTGCTCCTCGCTTTCGCAGCCCGCTACGCGAGCTTGGAGATAATATAGGATCTCAGCGTACATTTGTCAAGTTCTGGATTTTGATCGATAACTTATATGAGTTATCAGCGCTAATATCAGGCACCGGTCAGGATCTGGATGATAAGTTGTTCTGAGCGTGAAAGATACGTGGAGGTACTGAATGCTGGCGGCTGTTTTTGCACTGGCAATGTCGGCCGAAGCGCTCGCAGTGCGGGTCGAGACCCAGGCGCTCGGCCGTGGGCAGCAGGGCACTGTGGTGGGGGTGGCTGTGCAGGTCGCCCCCGAGGACCGGGCCCGGGCCGGGGCTCGAGTCAGAGTCGGCATCTCGTTGACCGTGTCCGGCAAGGTCGTGGACGCGGGCGAAGCTGTGGTCGAGCTCGCGCCTGACGGTGGCGTCCTGCTCTACCGGGAGTGGCCGCCGGGCGAGGGCGAGCTCGCGGTCACAGTCCGGGCTCTGGAAGGGGGCGCGCGCGGTGGCTGGACCGGCAAGGTCGTGGTGCCGGCGCTGCAGAAACCGTTCGAGGCTGGACCCGGTGCCGCAGCGGATGCGGTCGCGCTCGCGGCGACGCCGCCGGCGAGCGGCACGCTCCAATTCCTGCCAGCGGCGCGTGGCGGCGGCGTGGGCGCGCTCCAGCTCGAGCTCAAGGTGCCGGATGGAACGGCCACGGTGGAGTTCTTCCAGGATGACGAGCTGCTCGTCCGGCGTCAGCGCCCGCCCTGGACGGTATCGGTGTCACTCGGCAACATCGCGCACAAGACCATCGTCCGCGCCGTGGCGTACGGCAGCGAGGGCGGGTTCCTGGGCGAGGACGCGATCGTGCTCAACGCACCGTCGAATCAGATTCCGCTTGCGATCCTGCTCGGCCCTGAGCCGTCTTCCGGCGACGCCCGCACCGTCACGGTCACTACCTCCGGGGCGCGCGATATCGCGGAGGTGGAGCTGCGCGCCGATGACGCGCCACTGGCGCGCTGGACAGACTGCCCATGTGTGGCACGAATTGCGGTAGCGAAGCTCAAGCAAACGAAGGTGCTCTCGGCGGTCGCCAGCAACGCCGCGGGGCAACGTGGCGAAGCGGTGACCGTGCTTGGTGCGGTTGGCTACAAGGAGGCGGTGCGGGTCGAGATCGTAGAGCTTCCGGTGACCGTGCTTGACCAGCAGGGGAGGCTCGTCACGGACCTTGAGCGCGACGCGTTCCGGGTGAGCGAGGACGGCCACGAGGTTGCGCTCGAGAGCTTCTCGCGCACTGAGGAGCTACCGCTCTCCCTGGGCATCCTTGTCGACACCTCGGGCTCGATGCTCAAGAGCTTTCCGTCCGTCCGCAAGGCGGTCGCGGGTTTCACCGAGCGCCTGCTCCGGCCGGGCGATCGATTCTTCCTGATGACGTTCGCGTTCGAGCCCAGCATGCAGTTCGAGTGGACGGGCCGCTCCGACGTGCTCGCAGATGCCCTTGAGCGCGTCACGCCGGAGGGCGGGACATCGCTCTACGATGCGCTCGTGCGCGCCCTGGCGCTTTTCCGCGGCAGTCACGGGCGCGCTGCACTCGTGCTCTTGAGCGACGGCGACGACACCACCTCGCGCACGAGCTGGGACGTGGCGCTGCGTTACACGAAGACGGTGCGCATCCCGGTATTCACGATCGGCTTCAAGATCTCGAAGTTTGACTTCTTCATCCGAGACCGCCTCAAGCAACTGGCCTCCGCGACCGGTGCGGAGGTCTTCTTCACTCCCAGCACGGGCGATCTCGAGAACGTCTACCGTCGCATTGACCGGGAGTTGCGCGCACAGTACCTGCTGACGTACCGGTCCGTTTCCAGCAAGAGCGCGGGCGAGTTCCGCGCCGTGCGTGTGGCAATCACCCGCTCCGGCCTTGTGGCGCGCACCATCGCGGGCTACTACCCGATGGAGTAGCCACGCCGGCCCAGGTCGACAGCACGACGCGTCCGGCGTGTGCAGCTCGTGGCAGGCGTGATCGCCGCTAGGCCTGCGTGAGGACCTCCGCCGCTGGCAGAGCGCTTCGGGGTAGGGGGTGTCAGCGACCGAGATGGGCCGCGTAGAAGCGCCAGGAGCCCAGGCCTGCCAGCGCGAGTCCAAGCACGAGCAGGACGACCCCCATCGCGTGCGTGACCCAGCGCTCGGCGCGCGCGCTTAGCAGTGCGCGGCCATGCTCGAGCGCCCACAGCAGTGGCACGTACCACGCCACCACCCCGGCGACGAGCGCGAGCAGCATCCACAGCATCCCCGCCTGGCCGTGCGACCGTGCCGCCTCGACGAACGCAAGGCCGGCCGTGACCCACCAGATCCAGTAGTGCGGGTTCCCGGCCGCGACCAGCACGCCAAGCATGAAATGGGAGAGCGGACGCCGCTCCTCGAACCCGTTCTGCAGCTTCGGGCCGCCGGACCGGGAGGCGGCGCGGAAGGAACCCAGCCCACCCCATACCAGCGCGAGGCCTCCAATGATCTCCACCACTGGCAATGCGCCTACGCGGCGCAGCGCCGGGGCGGCCCCGGCGGCAAGCGCGGAGAACAGCGTCACGTCAAGCGCGGTGACCCCGACCAAGAACCACACCGCCGCAGAGAGGTGGCGAGAGATGGCCAGGCGCGACGCCACCAGGGTGATCGGACCAGGAACCGCGACCGTGGCGAGCGAGACCACGAAGGCAGAAGCAACCAGCGCCGGCAGCGAGAGCGGGACGGTGAGGTGGGTCAAGGCGCCTACCCGAGCTTGTAGCCAAACTGGCGCAGGAGACGCACACGCGCGGCGACGTCCTGCTCGTTCTCGACGCCGCGCGGAGAGCAGCCATCCGCTACGCCGAGGATGGCGCGACCGTCTCCGCTTTCTGCCACGATAATCTGGGCCGGGTTTGCGGTCGCGCAAAAGATCTGGCACACCTCGGGCACGGCCTTGATCGCGTTCAGGACGTTGACGGGAAAGCCGCCCTCGAGAAACACGAAGAAGCTGTGTCCGGCCCCGACCGCGAGGGCGTTCTTGGTGGCAAGCTCCACCAGGCTGGCTTCGTTGCCGGCGCGGCGCACAAGCGCGGGACCCGAGGACTCGCAGAAGGCAAGGCCGAAACGGATCTGGGGGTTGGTCGCGACGATGACTTCATAGATGTCCTCGACGGTCTTGATGAAGTGCGACTGCCCCAGGATGAAGTTCGTGGTCTCGGGTTTCTCGACCTTCACGGACACGATGTTCATGGCTCCGCGCCTCCGCTCATCTCGGGCCACGGCGCGCGCTCATGGCGCACCCGCGTTCTGGATGACCGCCTCGGTTACGGCCCGCGCAAGCAGCGCCATAAGCTCCGGCGAGGTCTTCATGCGCTCAGCTGTGGGCGGGAAGTCACGTTCGGCCTCGGCCTCGGCAGCCGGCCGGCTACGCACCACGTAGGCGGAAATGCCGCGCGCTGCGGCGAGCGCCGCTCCGGTGTGGGGGGAGTCGAACTCGATCTGGGTGCGCGGTTGGAACCCGACCCGCCGCAAGGCGGCGGTCACGCGGTCGGGAAGAAGCTGCGGCCTCACGCCCTCGACGCGCACGGCAAACGTGCGCGGGAAGGCATCGGGCGTGCCAACCCCGTCGAGCTCAATCCAGGTGGCAATTCTGCCCTCGAGCTGATCGAGCAGCGCGCGTGCCCCGGCAGCCTGGTGATAGCCGCCCGCCAGCAGCGCGACAATGACCGGCGCGTGATGCGCCGCCGCCTTCACTCCAGCCGCGGCCTCGAGCGCCACCGCAACGCCGCTCGCATTGTCGTCCAGGTTCACGGCATGCAGGTAGGACTCCTGCACGTCGCTGCGGGCGCCGTCCCAGTGAGCGGCGAGCACGACCGGCCAGCGCCTCGGATCGGAGCCAGGTACTTCGATGAGGAGATTCGACCACTCCTGTGTGACGCCATTGCTCCCGCGCTGGCTGAAGGTCTGGCGGCGGACCTGCAGCCCGCGCGCGCTCGCCTCTCGCTCAAGCGCCGCGACGGCGCCCTGCGCCTCCGGCGCCCAGGCGTAGCGGGTCGTGATCGCGGCCGGGCCTCCGCTGCCTTGCGGCCAACCTCCCAGCCGTTCCAGCGTCGCCAGCAGCCGCGTCGCGGCGGCGGCCCCAGCGTCGGTGAGCGACCGTTTGCTGAGTTGGATGAGCTGCAGCCGGCCCTGGTCCGGGGCCACGTATGGCACCCACGCAAGCCCCCACCGCAGCAGGAGCGTGCGTTGGTAGAACCCTGGCCAGGCGTCAGGCAGTGCCATGGCGGCGACCACGACGTGGTCGCCCTCACCCAGGAGCGGCAGCTCAACGCGTGCTTCGCCGACGTCGTTGAACGCGACCGGGAGCTCCTGGTCAGGACCGTGGCGATGCAGCTCGACCGCGCGCGCGACCCAGCGCGCGCTCCGATCCCCGAGCATCGCGAGCCGGAAGGGTTCCTCACCGTTGCCGACAAAATCGAGATAGACCATGCCGCCGATGCCGACCTCAAGTGCCCCTGAGACCGGCCGTGCGGCGAGCGCGCGCACGGCTGGGAGCGGCCGGGGCGGCGCAACCGAAGTGAACGCAAAGCGGCCGTCGGCAAGACCGGGATCATTGAGCCAGCACGCCATCGCGAAGTCAGCGAGCACATCATCCGTCGTGGCGCGCACGCCGGCCGCCCTGAGCGCGGCGCCGACCCCGGCCAGGCCAACTTCGCGCGTGCTGACGAGCTCACGCAGCGCCGCGTCGCCCGCCTGGTCGCGCAGGTACTGCAAGAACAGCACGGGCCAACCGCGTTCACTCCACGAGTCTGCCGGAGTGTGCGGGGTGCCTTCGGGATCGAAGTCGCCCCACAACAGGCGCGCGGGCGCGAGTTGGCACAGGTAGGGTGTGTAGGCGGCGACGAGACGGCTCCACGCCACGTCGGCAGGATCGTGGGCGTGTCGGAGCAGTCGGCTGAACAACTCGCTCAGGCGGAAGAGGTTGGTTGGGGCGTGGTTGCCCTGCTCGACGAAGCTCTCGTACAGGACCTCTCCCTGATTGGAGTGGAAGCCGAACTTCTCGGCGTCGCGCTCGGCGAGTTCGTCCCATGGCAGGTACTCACCGTCGCCGCGGGCGAGACCTGCAATGAGCAGGATGATCTTGCCGTTGTCGTCACGGTCGGGACACGGGCCAAAGAGCGCGACCTGGCGCGGGTAGATCTGCTGATCGAACGCAGTGACCGCCGCCGCGATCTGCCTCGCTTCGTCCTCAGCGCCGGCGCTCGAGAAGCGGTAGCCATCCTCCTGGTAGACGGCGAGCCATTGTCCGGCCTGGACGAGATGCGCGCTTACCTGTCGCTGTCCCGGTTGCGGCCGTGGCCCGAGCGCGGGGCACCAGAGCACACGCTGGGCCGGAAACAGAGCCGCGGCAAGCAATGGCAATGCAAGCATGGTCATCGGTGCGACCTCCGCCCGCTCACGGCGGAAGTGTACCCCGATCGGCCGACATTGTGCCCGCAGGCCTTGCGGCCGCGCATGCACGGACAGCAACCACGACCCACGGCCGAGAAGGCCGGCGGCAACCCCCGGAGCCACGGCCGCGCGAGATGCTTTCAGACGGTCGCCGGGCTAGAATGTGTGCGCATGATCTGGCAGGCGCTCGCCTGGTACGCCGCGGTGACGGTCGGGGGCGTGACGGCGTTGGGGCTGCTGCGGCGGCTCGGGGTGGGGAGTGGCGCCGCGTGGGCGGTGGCGCGCCTCGTGGGCTGCACGGCAATCGGTTACCTGGCCTGGCTGGCGGGGTGGCTCGGGCTGTCACACTGGTGGTGGGCCGGTCTCGTCGCGGTCCTGCCGCTGCTGTGGTGGGGCCGGCGCGCGTACCGTCAGCTCGAACCGCGCACCTGGCTGGAGGCCGAGCTCGTCGGCCTTGGCGCTTTCGTGCTGCTCGCGTTCATGCGGCTGCCGGCGCTCGCCGTGACCGCGACCGAGAAGCCGATGGACCTTGCCATTCTTGCCACGCTCATGCGGCCGGGAGCAATCCCGCCGGGCGATCCGTGGCTGGCAGGCGTGAGCCTGCCGTACTACTACCTGGGGTTTGTCCCCTGGGTGGTGCCGGCGAAGGTGTGCGGGTTCGCGCCCGATGTCGTCTTCAACCTCCTGCTGCCGACGCTGACCGCGGTGTCGGCGCAGGCTGCATGGGCGCTCGCGCGGTCGCTGGGTGGCAGCCGGCGCGCCGGCGTGCTGGCGGGGTTCCTGGTGGTCTTCACCGGCACGTTCGACGGCTGGCGGCAGCTCTTCGCTGGCGCTGCACTGTCGGCGATCGACCCGTGGCCTTCCTCGCGCGCCATTAAGGGGACGATCACCGAGTTCCCGCTCTTCACGTTCCAGCTCGGCGACCTGCACCCGCACCTGCTGTGCGTGCCGCTCGCGCTCGTCGCGGTGTTCCTGGCGCGTGCCCTGAGGAAGAGCGAGCGGTGGTCGCTTCCCAACCTCATGCTCGTGGCACTGATCTACGGCTTCGCCTCGGCTGCGAACCCGTGGTGCGCGCTTCCGATTGGGCTTGCCATCCTGCTTGCGGTGACCGCCGACGAGAACGGCTTCGTCCGTCCTACGGGCGCGGGGCGCGGGCCTTGGCTGCAGGTGCTCGCAGTTGGCGGCCTGGGCTGGCTCGCGTGCTTCCCGTTCTGGCGCTACTTTCACCCGCCGACGCAGGGCTTCGGCCTCGTGCATACGGGGACGCGCACGAGCGAAATGTTGCTTCTACTGGGCGGAGTGCTGGTACCGTTGCTTCTGCTCGGGTGGGAGCTTGCGTGGCGGCTGGGCGGCGTCGAGCTGGCGCGGCGCCAATTCTGGCGCGCGCTCTGGCTGGCCGGCATGGTCGCGGCGGCGATCGTCACGAAGCGCGTGCTGCTGGCAGTGGCGCTTGGCCTGCTCGTGCTGCTCGCGTTCACCGTCGTGCGCGGCGGGCAGCGCCGGGTCAGGCCGGCTCTTGCGCTCACGCTCGTGCCACTCGCCCTGCTTGCTTTCATGGAAGTGTTCTACTTCAAGGATCCCTACGGCGAAGAGTTCTATCGCATGAACACGGTGTTCAAGGCCTCGCACCTCGCGCTGACCCTGCTTGCCGTGGGCGTCCCCGTGCTGCTGGAGTGGCTCGGCCGCCGGCGCAAGCGGCTGGCCGCCGTCGGCGCCGCTGCGCTGATCGTGGCCGGCCTGCCGCACCTCGCCGCCTATGCGGCGCGCGCGCTCTCGGCACGGGTGGCGGGCTGGGAGGGGCTGACGTGGATGGCGCCCGGCGAGCCGGCCGCAGTGGCTTGGCTGCGGAAACAGCCTGCTGGCACGGTCCTGATCGAGGCAATCGGCCCCGCGTACTCGGATGCGGCGCGCATGTCGGCAAGCTCCGGTGTGCCGGCCGCGCTCGGCTGGGAGAACCACGAGGGCGTGTGGCGCGGCGCTGCCGTGGAGCCTGAGAGCCGGCGCCGCAAGGCGCTGATCGAGGACCTCTACCGCAGCAACAACCCTGACACGGTGCGACGCAACGCGGGCGAGTTGGGCGCCGGTCTCATCGTTGTCGGCAGCGTCGAGCGGCGGCTCTACCCGGAACCGGGCCTGGCGGCTGTACTGCGCGCCGGCAAGGTCGCGTTCCAGCGCGGCGATTGCATCATTGTGGCGGTGCCCAGGTGAGCAAGCGGGAGCGCTACGCCTGGGGCGCGCTGCTGCTGTTTGCGCTCGTGCTGCGTCTCTGGGCGCTCGGCGACCGCCCGCCCCATCATGATGAAGCGATTCACTGCGACTTCACCTACCAACTGCTCCACAACGGAAGCTACCGCTACGACCCTGCGTACCACGGGCCGCTGCTCTACTACACAACGGCGGTGCTGTTCGCTGTTCTGGGCGAAACCACCGCGGTTGCACGCCTGTACTCCGTGCTCGGGGGTGTCGCGCTGGTGGCTCTGCCGTTTGCGTTGCGGCGTCGTATCGGGCCCGGTGCAGCGTGGTGGACTGGTGTTCTGCTCGCGATCTCGCCCGACCTGCTCTACTACTCGCGCTTTGCTCGCAGCGACGTCGAAGTGTGCCTCCTCACCGGCGCCGCGCTCGTGCTCTTCCTCGCTGTCCGGAGGCACGGCTGGCGACCGGTTCCGTGGATCGGCGCAATGGCTGCACTGCACGTAGCCATGATTGAGACCTTCTACGTGATTGTGCCGCTGCTCGCGGTGGCAGCGTGGGTGGTGGCGCTGCGCAAGGGGGTGTGGGAGTGCGTGCGCCGCGGCTTTGCCTGGATTGACAGATACAGAATCGCGGTCGGCACTGCCATCCTGTGGTTCGTCGTGATCTCGGTTGTGATGTACACGTTCTTTTTCGAACACCCCGAGGATGCGTTTTATCCCTTCAAGGCGATCAGCTACTGGTATCAGCAGCACAAGATCGAACGCGTCGGCGGCCCCTGGTACTTCCACGTGCCGCGCCTGGCGCTGTATGAGTTCCTTCCTTTGATCGCGGCCGGGGTGTGGGCGTGGCGCCGCCGCCGCCGCCTGAAGGATGTGGAGGTCTTTTGTCTGGCGTGGGGGGTGGCGGCAATCGCTCTGTTCTGCTACCTCGGCGAGAAAACCCCGTGGCTGATCGTGCACCAGATCTTCCCGTTCATCCCGCTCGCGGGCGCCCAGCTTGCGCGCACCTTCCGACCCGGTGGGCCGCGCTGGGCTCAGGGCCTCGCCGGCGTTGGGCTCGTGGCCACGCTGTGGAGCAGCGTCGCCTCGAGCTACCTCTATCCAGCAATGACGACCTCCAATCCACACGCCGAGCTTATGGTCTACGTGCAAACGACTCCGGAAGAGCAGGAGCTCGCCAACTACGGGCTGGCGCTTGCACGCATCCCGCGCGAGGGGCCGGTCGCGGCGGTAGACGGCGAAGGCTCCTGGCCGTTGTCGTGGCAGTGGAAGAAGATCCCGGTGTTCTGGGCGCAGCCTGAGCCGAACATGCGACCTGCGTTGGTTGTTTGCGACCCGGACAAGGAAGCCGCGACGCGTGAGCGGCTCGGACCAGGCTACACCGTGCACCGCATTCCGCTGCGGGCGTGGTGGGTCGAGGACGTCGCCGGGGTGAAGGTGAGCAACGTTGTGAGGTGGTTCTTCACGCGCGTGGCGTGGTCACCCATTGGGGCCACCGACGTGCTCGTTTTCGAGGCCGGCACGGGCCGGGCCGGGGGAGGCACGTGAGCGTCGAGCTGTCGGTCGTGGTCCCGGTATACAACGAGCAGGAAAGCGTGCCGGAGCTCTACCGTCGCCTCAATGCCGTGCTGACCGGGGCAGTGGCATCGCACGAGATCGTGTTCGTCGACGATGGCTCGCGTGATCGCTCGTGGGAGCTCATTCGCGAGCTCGCGGCCCGGGACGGAAGCGTGCGTGGCGTGCGTTTCTCGCGCAACTTCGGCCACCAGATGGCGTTCGCGGCAGGTCTGCGTCACACCGTCGGGGACGCGGTCGTGATTATGGACGCGGATCTGCAGGACCCTCCTGAGCTCATCCCGCAGCTTCTGGCACGCTGGCGCGACGGCTTCGATGTCGTCTACGCGGTGCGTGCGAAGCGGGAAGGCGAGACCATCTTCAAGCGCTTCTCGGCGGCTGCCTTCTACCGCCTGTTGCGTGCCATCACCCAGGTCGACATCCCGGTGGACACTGGGGATTTTCGGCTCATGTCGCGCAAGGCGGTGGATGCCTTCAACGCGCTGGAGGAGCGCCACCGCTTCACGCGCGGGCTCGTCACCTGGCTCGGTTTCCGACAGGTCGGTCTCCCCTATCTGCGCGCCGCGCGACACGCGGGCGAATCCAAGTACCCGCTGCGCAAGATGTGGCGGCTGGCCACCGACGGCATCACCTCGTTCTCGAGCCTGCCGCTGCACGTCGCGGGCTGGCTCGGCGCCGCCGTCTCGACGCTGGGATTCGTGGGCTTCGTGGCGGCGTTGCTGGCACGCGTGGCCGGGCGCGGCATCCCGCTCACCGCGCTCCTGGTACTCGCGCTCGTGTTTCTCGGCGGGGTTCAGTTGGTGTGCCTCGGGTTCCTCGGCGCCTACCTCGGGCGTGTCCACGAGGAGGCCAAACGCCGGCCGCTCTACCTCGTGCGGGAGTCCATCGGCCTCGGCGAGGCGCAACGCGCGGCGACCACGCGAGCGTGAGAGAGCGCGCAGCTACTGCTCGATCTCGGCGATAGCGGCGGCGGCGTCGGATGAGCCCTGGATGACGCTCTGAAGCCCCGGGAAGTAGCGATCCACCATCGAGACCGAGAGGAAAAGCAAGTTGCGGAACTGGGACTGGCTCATGTCGCCATCCTCGTAGTCCCCAGCCGCCTTGAAGCGCACCTCACCGTCATCGAGGTCGAACTCGAAGTTGCCGACCAGCAGGCCGTAGTTCGCTCTGGTGATGAACTCCATCGCCTCACGGCGGCGCGTCGCCGGCACCCTGCCCTCGACGAAGGTGAGGAAGCGCATTACCGGCCGATCCTGGTCGGAGACGATGACAACCCGGTAGTTGCCATTGTCGCCGGCGACGCCCATCTCAACCGCGTCCACGTCGCGCATGCGTCGGTACTCCAGCCCCTCCCGCGTCAGGAACTCGGTGACCTTGTCGAGCAACGACCCCACGCGCCCTCCTGCGCCGTGCGCGCAACTAGGTTGTACTGTGCGTCTCCTGCTGTCAACCGGCGACAGCGCGAGTGCTACCCTGATAAAGTGCCGAAGCTTCTCCTGATTGGTCCGGCCTGGCCTCTGCGCGGCGGCATCGCGCGCGCCACGACGGCACTTGCCGGAGAGCTCTCGGCCCGTGGCCACCTGGACGCGTTCCTGGTGCCGCGAAGGCAGTACCCGCGCCTGTTCTACCCGGGGGCGCGCGATCAGGATGGCGCGGCGTGCGCTCGGCTGGCAGTCGCCCAGGCGTGCTTTGGCGTGGTTGAACCGTGGAGCTGGCCTGAGCTGGCGAAGCGGGTCTGGCGCGCGCGCGCGGATGCCGTGGTGCTGCCGTACTGGACCTCAGCGTGGGTGCCACTCGCGCGGCTCGTGGTGGGAGTGGCTCGTGTGCCGGTAGTCGCGGTCGTGCACAACCCCTTCGATCACGGCGCGCGCTGGGCGGCGCGGCGTGCGGCGCGGAGCGTGCTGAGGCGCTGCGGCGGCTTTCTCTGCCATGCCGAATCGGTCAAGCGTGAGCTCCAGGCCGCGTCCAGCGGGCGGCCGGTCGCCGTCCACGCGCTGCCGCCGGTACGCGTCGTGGCTGCCGACCGGGAAGCGGCACGGCGGCGGCTTGGCCTCGCGCCGGACGCGCTCGCGCTGCTCTTCTTCGGACTCATCCGGCCGTACAAGGGTGTCGAGGTGCTGCTCGACGCCGTGGCCAGGCTGCCGCGTGCGGCCGGCGTCGTGCTGGTGCTGGTGGGTGAGCCGTGGGGTGGGTGCGCGGCGGCTGTGGGCGAGCGCATGCAGAGGCCCGACCTGGCAGGCCGCGTGATCGCGCGCCTGGGCTGGGTCCCGGAGGGGGAGGTGGGCGACTACTTCGCCGCCGCCGATGCAGCCGTGCTGCCGTACCGGGATGCGACCGGCTCGGCGGTGGCGGCGCAGGCGCTCGCCGCCGGCCTGCCGGTGGTCGCGAGCGCGGTCGGCGGCCTTGCCGAGACGGTGCGCGATGGCGACAACGGTCTGCTCGTGCCAGCGGGCGATGCGGCCGCGCTCGCCGCCGCGCTGGCCCGACTCACGGATGTCGCGCTGCGCGCGCGCCTCTCTGCAGGCGCACGCTCGTGGGCCCAGCGCTGCACCTGGACGAGTTATGTGGACATGCTCGAGGCGCTCGTCGCGCGCGCGTCGGGCGAGGCGTAAGGGGGCGTGCATGCCGGCTCGGGTGCTGGTGGTTTCCTCACGCTTCCCGTGGCCGGTGGTCACGGGCGACCGGATTAGGGCGCTGGCCTGGCTCGAGGCGCTCTCCGCCCGCGCCCGGGTGACATTGGTGGCGCCTGCCGGAGCGGTGCCGGCGGGGGCGCCGGCGTGCGACTTCGTCCCAGCGCAGCGTTCGCTGCCACAACTGGTGCTCGCCGGCGCGCGCGTGGTGCGCGAGGGCCTGCCGGTCACGAGCCTGCTCGCTGCGGGCTACGGCTGGCATCGGGCATTGCGCAGCGCGGGCGAGCGCGGCGGGCCGTTCGACGCGGCGATCGTGATGCTGGCGCGTCTCGACCCGTGGGTGTTCTCCGCGCTCGCTGCACGGCGGCGTGTATTTGACGCAATTGACTCGCTCGCGGCCAACCTCGCCGAGCGCGCCCAGGCGGCGCGCGGCCTGGCGCGGTGGGCGTGGGCACTCGAGCGCCGTCGCACGGCGCGTCTCGAGGCGGATGCTGCGTCCCGGTACGACCGCACGCTCGTGGTCGCTGAGGCGGAGCGCGCCGCGTTCGGGACGCGCGCGGCGGCGGTCTTCCACGGCGTCGCAATCGCGCCTCTTGCGGAGCAGCCGCGCCGGTGGGACGTCGGCTTCTGGGGACGCCTGGCGTACTTCGCCAACCGCGACGCGGTCCGCGTGCTGCTCGAGGAGATCTGGCCACGGGTGCGCGCCGCCAAGCCGGACGCCACGCTGGTCGTGGCCGGGGCCGATGCGCCCGCCTTCGTGCACCGGCATGATGGCAGAGACGGGATCACGGTCGTGTCCCCGATGGCGGACCGAGGCGCGCTGCTGCGACAGGTGAGCGTGGCGCTGTTCCCGCTCCGTTTCGGCAGCGGTCAGTCCAACAAGGTGCTCGAGGCCGGCGAAGCCGGGTGCGCGCTGATCGCGACGTTGCAGGCGGTGCGCGGCCTGCCCGGCGTCGCCGAGCACGCGCTCATCGCCGGCGACGCCGCCGGGTTTGCCGAGCACGCGCTCGCCCTGCTTGTGGCGCCCGGCGTGGCGAGCGCACGCGGCCGCAGCCTGCGCGCGTTGGTGGAGCGTGACTTCAGCCGCGAACGCGCGTGCCGCCAGCTCGCGGCGATCGCTCTGGAGGAGGGGTAGGAGTCTGTCCGATTCGTCGCGGCGCCTTGCATCTGGCCCCGCGGCGTTCGTAACGCGACCGCACCCGATTACTCGGACAGGATCCTAGCTCAGGAACGAGTCCTTGATGCGCACCAGCTCGCCCACGGGGTCCTCCCCGAGCGCAACCTGGAGCACGGCACGGCCGGTGTCCCTGAGTGCTTCACTGTCGCCGAGCGCTTGCGCCAGGCGTAGTTGGCCGAAGGTGTGGCTCTGACCGGCGATGGCGAGGTCGCGCGCCGGCGGCGCGGTCAACACCACCGGTCTCAGCTTGGGCGGGCCGCCCTTGTGAAGCTGGCCAGTCGAGTGCAGGTAGCGCGGGCCGAAGGCGGCGGTCACAGGCACTCCCAGCGCCGCGCTGACGGCGCGGGCGAGCTCGGCGAGCGCCCACGCCACTTCGGAGCGCTCCGGCAGGTAGGCGAGGAGCACGACGGCCTCATCGTGCGCGATGCCGGCGAGGCCATGCCTTAGCGCCGCGGCGACATCCCTGGTCGGCGCCGGTGGGGTGAGCGCACGGCCGGTGAGGGCGGCGCGGGCGCGCTCCTTTGCAGTCACCACGTCAGGTTCGTCGAACGGGTTGACGCCGAGCAACGCACCTGTGAGCGCAGTGGCGAGCTCGAGCGTCATGAACGCCTCGCCCAGGCGCGCCGCTGCGAGCGGCCAGCGAAGCACGGGCGCGCCCCGGGCGGCGAGGCCGTCGAGGCACGCGTCGAGCTCGGAAACCTCCTCGGTGGCGAGGCGCGCCGACAGGAACAGGGTGCCCGGCCACGGCTGCGCACGCTCGATCTGAGCGATGGCGAGGGGCAGGATGCCGCGGCCGCCCTTGCCGGTGCTCTCAGCTACGAGCTGCTCGGCCCAGGTCCCGAGGTGTGCGAACGCCGGGGACGAGGCCCACGCCAGCTTGCCCCAGCCTTCCTCGGCCACGGCGGCGAGGCCGACTGCCAGCTCCACGGCGGGGTGGCCGTCGCCGAGGTCACGCAGCGTCGTCTCGGCAGCGGCAAGCATGCCTTCGGCGTCGAGCCCGAGCCAGAGCGCCGGCAGAACCCCGACCGTGGACAGCGCCGAGAAGCGCCCGCCGACGTCAACCGGGTGGTGAAGCGCGTGGAAGCCACGCTCGTGCGCCAGGCGCTCGAATGGCGTGTTCGGCTCGGTGAGGACGGCAATCCGGGCCGCGGCACGCTCGCCGAGCGCCGTGTGCAGCGCGTGCCAGAAGGTTTCGAGCAGCGCTGACGTCTCGACGGTGGTTCCCGACTTGCTCACCGCCAGCACCGTCGCGCCCGCCGGGTCGAGCCCGTCGAGCAGGCTGAGGATGCGCTCGGGGTCGGTCGTGTCGACGACTGTGAGCTCGCGCCCGCTGGGGTTCCCCTCGCTGCGGCGCAGCACCTCCGGCGCCAGGCTCGAGCCGCCCATGCCGAGCAGGTAGAGCCTGCGGCAGCCGTCAGCGACAAGGCTGGCAACAAGACGCTCGAGGGCGGGAAGCTCGGCGTACATGCGCGCCGGCAGATCGAGCCAGCCGAGCCGGCGTGCCACATTGGCGGTGTGCTGCGCGCCCCAGAGCGAGCTGTCGCGTGCCAACAGTCGCGCGCACGCCTGGCGCTCGCGCAGCGCCGCACGTGCACTGTCGAACCGGGCGCGGAGCGGGTCGGGGACGTGTGCGATCGCCGTGGCGTGACGGCGCCGCGCGAGCCTCGACTCGACGCGTGCCACCACCGCCTCGACGCTGAAGCCCAGCCGCTGGGTGACCTCCTCGGCCGGCGCCGACGCGCCGAAGCGGCTCAGGACGATGGTCTCGCCGTGTCCGACCCAGCGGTGCCAGCCCTGGCCGCGCCCCATCTCGATCGCGACCCGAAGCGCGTGGCCCGGCCCCAAGACCTGGCGCTGATACGCTTCCTCCTGGCGGGCGAACAGCTCAAGCGACGGCGCTGAGACGACCCGCGTCGGGACGGCCGAAGCCTCGAGCGCCGAGCGCGCCGAGAGTGCGAGCGCCACCTCGGAGCCGGTCGCGATCAGGACGACCTCCGGTACACCTCCGCTCGCATCGGCACGGACGAAGGCGCCACGTCCAACTGCCCCGGCGGGCGGAAGAGCCTGCACCGGGAGCTTTTGCCGCGTGAGCAGGATCGCGGTCGGGCCTTCGCGTCGCATGAGCGCGACGCGCCATGCATCGGCGGTCTCGTGAGCGTCGGCGGGGCGCAACACGACCAGGTTGGGTATCAACCGCAACGACACCAGCTGCTCGACAGGCTGGTGCGTTGGGCCATCCTCACCAACCGCGAGCGAGTCATGGCTGAAGACGTAGATGACCGGCAGCCGCTGCATCGCTGCCAGGCGCAGCGCGGGGCGCAGGTAGTCGCTGAAGACAAGGAACGTCGCCACGTACGGACGGACGCCGCCGTGCAGGGCAAGGCCGCTGGCGATCGCGGCCATAGCGTGTTCGCGCACGCCGAAGTGGAGGTTGCGCCCGCCCCAGGCGCCGGCGGCGACATCGCTCTCGCCCGCCAGCAACGTGTTGTTCGACGGCGCCAGGTCGGCGGAGCCGCCGAGCAGTTCGGGCATGCGGCGGGCGATGGCGTTGAGCATCTGGCTGGAGGCTTCGCGCGTGGCGATCGAGGTAACGCCATCGAAGCTCGGCACGTCCTCATCCCAGCCGGGCGGGAGCTCGCCGCGCAGCCGGCGCTCGAGCTCCGCCGCAGCGTCTGGCTCGGCCGCGCGATAGCGCTGCATGAGGTCGTGCCAGGCGAGGCGCTCGTGGTCGCGCGCGGGGTTGGCCGCACGCACGTGTTCGTAGACCTCGTCCGGTACCACGAAGGGCTCGGCGATCGCCCAGCCGAGCGTTTTTCTCGTCGCCGCCACAGCTTCCTTTCCGAGCGGCGAGCCGTGCACCGCTGCGCTGTCCTGCTTTGGGCTGCCGAAGCCAATGTGGGTGTGCACCCTGATCAGAACGGGAGCATTCTCCTTGGACGACGCCTCAGCCAGCGCCGCCGCGATCGCCGTGAGGTCGTTGCCGTCCTCGACGTGCACGACACGCCAGCCGTAGGCGGCGAAGCGAGCGCCGACGTTCTCCGAGAACGCAAGGCTGGTGGGGCCCTCGATCGTGATCCGATTGTCATCCCAGAGCACGGCGAGCCGGCCCAGACGCAAGTGCCCCGCCAGCGCCGCCGCCTCGTGCGAGATCCCTTCCATGAGGTCGCCGTCACTCGCAACCACCCAGGTGCGGTGGTTGATGACCTGCAAACCGTCGCGGTTGAGGCGCTGCGCCAGGTGCCGCTCCGCGAGCGCCATCCCCACCGCCGTCGCCAGCCCCTGGCCGAGTGGGCCGGTCGTCACCTCGACGCCGGGCGTGAGGCCGTGCTCCGGGTGCCCGGGCGTGCGTGAGTCCCACTGGCGGAAGCGCTTGAGCTCCCCGAGCGACAGGTCATAGCCGAAAAGGTGCAGGAGCGCGTAGAGCAGCGCCGAGCCGTGCCCGGCCGAGAGCACGAAGCGGTCGCGATCGGGCCACGACGGGTCGTCCGGGGCGTAGCGCAGAAAGCGGCTCCACAGCACATACGCCATCGGCGCCGCACCGAGGGGCAGGCCGGGATGCCCCGAGCGGGCCTGCTCAACTTGGTCCACGGCGAGCACGCGAAGAGCGGCGACGGCCTGAGCGTCGCGGGCGTCGAACGGCGTCATGCGACCTCCACGCTGGCGACCGATTCTCGCAGAGGCGCGGCGCGGCGGCAACTGGTGCGGTGCTAGAATGCAAGCCCCGATGCGGGGCAAATTCTGCAGGGAAGGGGAATTGACCATGAAACTTCACGCGGTTGTTGCTGTGATGGCAGTGGCGGCACTGACGGCTTCGGCGCGGGCGCAGGAAGCGCCCAAGCTCTCACTCGCCGTGATCGACGTCCAGGTGCTGGTGCAGGACTCCACAGCGGGCAAGGAAGCGCAGGCTCGTCTGGGCAAGCTGCGCGACGAGAAGACCGCACAGGGCAAGAAGCTCCAGGAAGAGCGTGACGGCATCGCGAAGCAGCTCGAGACGCAGCGCGCCACGCTCACCGACGCGAAAGTAGCCGAGCTGCAGAAGCAGATTGAGGACAAGGACATCTCGCTCCGCCGCTTCGCCGACGACGCCCAGCAGCAAGTTCAGGAGGCGACGCGCAAGGAACTCTCGGAGCTGGAAAAGAAGATCATGCCGATCATCAACGAGATCGGCAGGGAAAAGAAGTACACGTTGATCTTCAACAAGTTCCAGTCCGGATTGGTGTTCGCGGACGAGGCGATGGACATCACCGATGAAGTGCTCAAGCGCTTCAACACACATGTCGTGAAGTAAGGCGCCCCCGTGACCGTGCGCACGCTCGCAGAGCTTGCCGAGATCGTCGGCGGGACTGTGGCCGGCGACGGGGACCGCCGTATTGCCGGCATCCGGCCGCTCGACGAGGCGCTCGCCGAGCACCTCTCCTTCTACCACAACCGGCGCTATCTCGGCGCGGCCAAGGCATCACAGGCGGGCGCGTTGCTGGTCGCGGACGCGGCGCCGTTCCCTGGTCGCGACCTGCTCATTTGCCCCGAGCCGTACGCGGCGCTCGGCCGGCTGCTTGAGCTCTTCCACCCTGCGGCGCCGCCGCCGCCGGGGGTGGACCCCACCGCGGTCGTAGCCGTCTCGGTAGAGCTCGGCGCCGCCGTGAGCATCGGCCCGCACGTCGTGGTGGGCGAAAACGCGAACATCGGCGACCGCACCGTGATTGGGGCTGCCTGCGTCGTTGGAGCGGAGGCGCACATCGGTGAGGACTCGCTCCTGCATCCGCACGTCGTGGTCGAGCCGCGCTGTCGCATCGGCGCGCGCTGCATCCTGCACGCGGGCGTCGTGATCGGGTCCGACGGTTTCGGCTTCGCCTCCGTTGGCGGCGCACACCGCAAGATCCCGCAGGTCGGGATCGTGGTCATCGAGGACGACGTCGAGCTCGGGGCCAACGTATGCGTGGACCGCGCGACGCTCGGGGAGACGCGCGTCGGCAGAGGCGCCAAGGTGGACAATCTGGTGCAGATCGCGCACAACGTGCAGGTCGGGGCGTATTCGTTGCTCGTGGCTCAGGCCGGCATCTCGGGCTCAACGCAACTGGGACACCACGTGGTCATGGCGGGCCAGAGCGGTGCGGTGGGACACATTCATATCGGCGACGGCGCGATTATCACCGCGAAGACGGGCGCCACCGAGGACGTGCCGGCCGGCGCGATGGTGTCGGGATTCCCGTCACGGCCGCACAAGGAGTGGCTGCGCGCGATGGCCAATCTCTTCACGCTCGAGGATCTGCGCCGCCGTATCAAGCGACTCGAAGAGATCGTCGGACGCTTGGGGAAGAGACAATGAATATCCAGGAGATTCTCGACGTTTTGCCGCATCGGTATCCGCTCCTGCTCGTGGACCGCGTGCTCGAACTCGAGCCCGACCGCATCCTTGCGGTGAAGAACGTGACCTTCAACGAGCCGCATTTCAACGGGCACTTCCCGGGTGTGCCCGTGATGCCGGGCGTACTGGTGGTGGAGGCCATGGCGCAGGCAGGGGGGATCATGATGCTGCGCGACATCCCGGACCGACACAGCAAGCTCATCTACTTCACCGGCATCGACAACTGTCGCTTTCGCCGGCCGGTGGTGCCGGGCGACGAGCTTGTGCTCGAAGTCAAGGTGCTCAAGCGCCGGAAGCGCTTCGCGGTGCTGCACGGGACCGCGCGCGTGGGCGGCGAACTCGCCGCCGAAGCCGACCTGTCTTCGGCGCTGGTGGACCGCCCGCATCCGGAGGCTTGATGGCGCACATCCATCCTTCCGCGCTCGTCGACGACCGCACGCGTCTCGCCGACGACGTCACGGTGGGGCCGTACGCCGTCATCGACGGTGAGGTTGAGCTCGGGCCGGGATGCTTCGTGGGACCGTTCTGTCACCTTGAAGGGCCGCTGCGAGTGGCGGCGGACAACCGCTTTCTCTCACACTGCTCTGTCGGCGTGCCCCCGCAGGACCTCAAGTACAAGGGTGAGCCCACGCGGGTGGAGATCGGAACCAGCAACATTTTCCGCGAGTTTGTGACCATCCACCGCGGCACGCCCGGAGGGGGCGGTCTGACGCGCATCGGCGGACATGGCCTCTTTATGGTCGGCGCGCACATCGCGCACGACTGCCAAGTCGGCGACCATGTGATCTTCGCCAACAGCGGCACGCTTGCCGGGCACGTGCGCGTCGGCGACCACGCCGTGGTTGGGGCGCTCACGGCCGTGCATCAGTTCTGCAGCGTGGGTGAGCACGCGTACATCGGCGGCGGCACGATCGCGACCAAGGACGTGCTGCCGTTCATGAAGACCGTGGGCAGCCGGCCAGCGCGCTGCTTCGGGCCGAACACGATCGGTCTCGCGCGCAGGGGCTTCTCCGAGGAACGGCTCACGGCGCTAAGAAGCGCATGGCGTCTTCTGCACAACCCGAAGCTCACCACGAGCGAGGCGTTGGCGCGCATTCGCGCCGAACTCTCCGGCGCCGCGGACGCGCAGCGCCTCGTCGAGTTCATCGCGACCTCACAGCGCGGCGTCATCCTGGCGCGCGGCTGAACGACCTGCTCCTGCACGCCGCAGGCTCTCAAGCTCAGTGCGAGGGAACCGGCGTGGGACGCGGCGACGCCGGCTGCAGCCCGACCTCGGGCGAGACGCGCATGCGGCATGATCCCGGGGTGGCGACCACAGCGATGACGAAGACCAGCAGGGCGACACCCAGAACGGCGACGAAATAGTCCGTGACCGGGCGGCGGCGACGTTTCCTGCTCATGCCGCGGATCGTAACCCTGTCGTGCCCGCTCCTGCTAGAGCGGCTCAGGTCGCCGCGGCTTTGCGGCGCGACAGGTCCTGGATGCCGTCGGCGACCAGACCGGCGCCGATCACGGCGAGCGCGACGAGCACGGAGGGTAGCGCCGTGAGCCACCATGCGCTCGCCAGCATCTCCTGCCCCTCGGCCACCATGCTGCCCCACGATGCCGTCGGCGGCTGCACGCCGAGACCGAGGAACGAGAGCGATGCCTCGACAAGGATGAGGTCGCCAAGACGCAGAGCGGCGTCCTGAACGATGGGGGTTAGGGCGTTGGGGAGGACATGGAACGCCGCGATGCGCCCCGGGCCGGCGCCGATCGCCCGCGCTGCCAGGATGAAATCGCGCTCCTTGAGCGAGAGCACCTGGCCGCGCGTCAGCCTGGCCACTCCCATCCACGACGACAGGCCAAGCACGAGGATCAGCGCGGCGAGCGACGGCCGCAGTATGGCCGCAAGGAAGAGCAGCAGAAATAGCGTCGGCACCGCGAGGGCCGCGTCCACGACGCGCATCAGCACGGCGTCAACGACGCCGCCGCGCCACCCGGAGACGAGCCCGGCCGCAACTCCGATGAGGAGGGCGACGATGAGCGCTAGCGCGCCGACGCCGAGCGAGACGCGGCCGCCGGCGCACAGGCGGGCCAGCACGTCCCTGCCCACGCTGTCGCTGCCGAGCCAGAAACGGTGGCGCGCGACCTGCGCCACGCGGCCGGCCGGGATCGTGCGCTCGGCGCCCAGGCGGGTGACACGCCATTCGCCCCGGTCCTGTCGCGCGGCATCGGCGAGGATCGTGCTGCCGTCAGCAAGCGTGACGAGAACGCGGCTGGCGCCGGGTGGCAGCAACGCCGCGGCGGCCGGGTCGAGCACGGCAGCCGGATCGCGGGTCAGCAACGGGCCACACAGCGCCACGACGGCGAGCGCGCCGAGGAGGACGATACCGCCGCGCAGACGCCCAGGGAGCTGCCGCCAGCCCGGCTGCACGCTCACAGTCGCACCCTCGGGTCGACCACCGCGTAGGCAAGATCCGCCACCAGGTTGCCGGCCACCACCGCAACGGTCATGAGAATGGTGGCGCCCATGAGCAACGGCACGTCGCGGGCGAGCGCCGCGCCGAACATCAGTTGGCCCATCCCGGGCCAGGAGAAGACGACCTCGACCACGAGCGAACCGGAAGCGAGGAACGGCAACGACATGCCGATCATCGTGATGAGCGGCAACAGCGCGTTGGGCAGGACATGCACGAGAAGTGCGCGCTGCTCGGAGCAGCCGCGCGCGCGCGCGGCGAGGACGTAGAGCCGGCCGCGCTCGTCGAGCAGGACGCCGCGCAGGTACCGGGCCACCGCGCCAAGGCCGGTAAGGCCAATGGTGGCGGCCGGGAGCACGAGGTGGAGGAGCAGATCGAACATGCGCGCAGGACCGTGCGCCTGCTCGCCGGCGAGCGAGTGCATATGCGAGGGGGGCAGGAGGCCAAGACGGTAGGAGAACACGCCGATGAGGGCGAGCGCGACTGCGAACGTGGGCAGGGCGTAGCTCGCCAAGGCAGCGAACGAGAGCGCGGAGTCGAGGCGGCCGCGCGCACGCCGGAGCTGGACGAGTGCGATCGCCACGCCGCCGGCGATCTCGACCATCAGTCCGAGCCCGGCCAGGAGCGCCGTGTTTGGCAGGGCGTCGCCGAGCACAGTCGTCACGGCCCGGTGGTGCAGCCACGACGTTCCGAGGTCTCCGGTCGCGGCAGCGCCAAGCCAGGCCGCGTAGCGGGCCGGCAAAGGACGGTCGAGTCCGAACTCACGCCGCCAGCGCTCCCGCGTCTGGGCGCTGATGCGCGGGTCCGTGAGCCGGCTGGCGGCATCGCCGGGGGCAAGCGCGACGAGTACGAAGGTGACGGTGGCGACGAGCCAGACCAGCACGACCGCCGCCGCGAGCCGGCGCCCGGCGAAGCGCAGCATCACGTGCCCCAGTACCAATCGGCGACGTTGAAGAACGGGCTGGCCGCGTTGATGTCGGCGCCGCGTACATTTCGCCGGATGGCGATCAGCCGCATCGCCTCATAGAGGAACGTAACCGGCTGGTCAGCAACGATGAGCTCCTGCGCGCGGTCAAGCACCGGTTTGACGTTGGAGAGGTCGCGCTCCTCGGCTACGGCGATCAGGCGGTCCACTTCGGGGTTCGAGTAGCCGATGAAGTTGTTGCTGCCGCGTCCGGGTGCTTGCGTGCACCACTGCGGCGCGAGGTCCACCTTGGTGGATTCCTCCCATGCGCCAAGCAGCGCCTGGAACGCCCCGGCCTCCTGACGCGCAAGGAAGGTCGTGAACTCGAGCGGGAGCGGCGTGACACGGACGCCAACGCGCGCGAGATCCGCTTGGATCAGCACTGCGGCCTGGTGTCGCAGCGAATTGCTGGCGGGGTAGAGCAGATCGAACGCAAGCGCCTGGCCGCCGCGCTCGAGCACGCCGCTCGCGTTGCTGACAAAACCCGCCTTGGCCAGCAGCGCACGCGCCTGCTGCGGGTCGAAGGGGAGCAGTTTCAGCGCCCGGTTGCATGCCCACATCGTGGACAAGACCGGGCCCTCGGCAAGCCTGGCAAAACCGCAGTACACGCTCTCCACGAGCGCCTGGCGGTTGATCGCGAGGCCGAGGGCGCGTCGAACGCGCTGGTCGGAGAACGGCGCGATGCGATTATTCCAGGCGACGAACCCCCACAGGCGTGCGGGGACCGAGATCAGGGCGAGCTCGGGCCGCGCCTGAACCCGTGCGGCCTCACGCGGAGGAACGTACGGCACCATGTCAACGTTGCCGGCGAAGAGCTGCGCAAGCTGGGCCGCCGGCTCCGGGATGACGCGGAAGACGAGCTCATCGAGGTACGGTCGCGGCTGCTGCCAGTAGCCGGGATCACGAGTGAGCGCCAGCGTCTGGTCGCGCGTGTGGGTGGCGGCGCGAAACGGGCCGCCGGTGACAAGCCGCTCGGAGAAGTCGGTCGTCCGCCACTGCGAGAACGGCACCGCGCCCCACGCGTGCGCGGGAACGATGTGGCCGTCGTTGGCGTCCATGAGCTGGTACGGATACGCGTGCGTGAAGTGAAACCGGACGGTGAAGGGATCGACCACCTCGACGTCGCGGATTCGGCTCTTGAGCTCCACGAACGTCGAGCCCACCTGCTCGTCTTTCTGCGCCCGCAGCGTGAACACCACGTCGGTGGCGGTGACGGCGATGCCATCGGACCAGCGCGCGTCGCGCCGTAACCGGAAGGTCAGCGTATGGCCATCGGGAGAGAGCTCCCAGGACGCGGCAAGGCGGGGCGCGAACGAGGGCGGGCTCTCCTGGTAGTTGGGCTGCTCCGTTACGAGCGTCGGGAACAGGAGGTCGATGATTTCAGCCTCGGTCGCGCTGGCCGACGACTGGTACTCATTGAAGGTCGCGATGTCCCCTTGAATGGCCACTACAACGCGGCCGCCGCGGTGCGGCCCGGTCTGTGCCAACGCGGCAGACGCCTGCGTCTCTTTGCGGCACCCCCATGCGCAGAGGGCGCATGCGCACAGGCTCGCGGCGGCAAAGCGGGTCGTCCGCACCAGGGCCTCGCCTCATTGTAGCTGGCCTGCAGCAGCGGCAGGTCGACTGGCACGCTTCTCGCACCTAGAATGCACGCCATGCGTGCTTCTGGCCTGACTCGCCAGTACACCTTGACGGCGGCAGCGCTCGCGCTTCTGCTCACGGGCAGTTTTGCGCTCTTCGCCTACCTCGCGACCGAGCAGCTCTCGCGCGCCTACACGGAGGCTGTGCTGCTCGCGGGGAAAAACGAAGCGGAGCAGCTTGCGCGCCGACTCGAGGGCAAGGAGCCGCTCTACAAAGTGGTTGAGACCCGCCGTGAGGAGCTGGAGAAGCTGTCGGCATCGCTCACGCGTCAGAGGATCGTCGACTCGGTCGCCGTGTTCGACGAGAACGGCAAGCAGGTGTGGCAGACACGGACGACGACCGAGGGGCTCACCGGCGGGTTTCTCGACTCGCACGCAGATCTGGCGGTGCCGAGCGCCCCGGAGTCCGTGCACGAGACGTCACGCTCGTACCAGATCCGGGTGCCGCTCGCAGAGGAGGGCACGGTCGTCTTCGGCATCTCGAAGGGGACAGTGGCACAACGCGCGGCGGCGCTGCGACAACACACGCTCGTGAGCACGGCGGTCTCGGGCGGCGCGGCGCTGGCGATCATGCTGGTGGCCGTCGCGTTCATGTGGCGCCTTGTTCGTCGTACGATAGAACTCGAGGATCGGCGCCGCATGCAGGAGGAGCTGGCCACGCTTGGCAGCCTCGCCGCGAACCTCGCGCACGAGATCCGCAACCCCTTGAACGCGCTCTCAATCAACCTCGAAATGCTCGCTGAGGACGTGCCACGGCAGAGCGAGCCGGCGCAGACGGTGGACCTCGCGCGCCGCGAGGTGGACCGCCTGTCGCGGCTCGTCAACGATTTCCTCGTGTACGCGCGGCCGGCGCCGCCGAACCGCGAGGAATTCAACGCCGAGGAACTGCTCGCCGACGTCGCGTCGCTGCTGCGGCCGACATGTGAGCGGCTCGGCATCGAGCTGAGGTTGGAGTCGTCGGCCGGTATTGTGTGCGGCGACCGGGGCCAGCTCAGCCAGGTGCTTGTCAACCTCGCGCTCAACGCGGTTCAGGCGATGGAGCCGTCCACACCCAAGCGGCTTTGGCTCCGTGGCCTGTGTCAGGGCGGTCGCGTCGTCTTTGAGGTGGTGGACTCCGGCCCCGGGATCCCGGAGGCAGAGCTCAAGCGCGTGCGGGAGGCGTTCTACACGCGCCGCAAGGGCGGGACCGGTCTCGGTCTCGCGATTGCGGACCGGATCGTGGGCGCGCACGGCGGCGCGCTCGAACTCGCCAACCGGCTCGACGGCGGGCTGGTAGCGCGCGTCGTGCTGCCGGCGGATCTCGGGAGTGGGGCCTCGTGACGGGCCACGGGGACGTCGCGCCGGTGACAAACGGAGACGCGGTCGCGCCCAGGCGCGGCGCTCAGATCCCTGTGGTATGTGCGGGTACGCTAAACTCTGGAGCGGAGGTGGGTATGAAGTGGCATCGCATCGCGTTGGCTCTGGCGGCGTTCGCGCTGATGGGAACGAGCGCGTTCGCCGTTTTCCGCGCCGCGGATATGGTCGTGGTACCGACCGCGGCCTCGGGGACGGGGGCCAACAGCACTGTGTTGCGTACCGACCTCGAGATCATGAACGTGGACACGGTGGCGGTCGATGTCCAGGTCGTGCTGTTGCCATGCTGCGGCATCGACAACAGCACCTGGTTCGACACCATCGCGAACGTTCTGGGTGGCCGTCCCGAGGAGAGCTTTGGTCATGTCGACGCGAGGCTGGCCGGCATCCAGCCCGGTGCCGCCGTCTACCTGGACGACGTCGTCACGACCACCTGGGGTGCCAGCCAGACAGGCGCCCTGGTTGTGTTTGCCTACGAGGCGGGCACGTTGATGACGACAACGCCGCCCGGCGGCACGCCGAGACTCGTCATCGTCAACAGTAGGTCGTACTCGCTTGGGAGCGACACGAACGGCAACCCACTGACCTACGGGCAGCAGGTCCCAGGCCTCCCCTGGCACGACTACATCGACCCCAACAAGAGCGGCAAAGGTTGGGACCACGCCTTCATCACGGGCTTCCGCCAGGACGCGAACTACAGCACGTCCATCGGGTTGGTGAACATCTCGGACCGGCTCACGACACTCATCGTGACACTGACGCTGTTCGCGGCCGACGGTACTAACCTCAGCACTGGGACGTTGACACTCCTACCGCTGGAGCAAGAACAGTTTGACCAAGCGTACTACAGCCTCTTCGCCAACACCACGGATCAAACGATCCAGGGTGGCATCGTGCGCGCGGAGGTCGCCTACTACACGACCAACTCCGCCAACCCAATTCCGGCGCTCCTGTTCTACGGCTCTCGCGTCGACAACTGGACAAACGACCGCTCGTACCTGGAGCAGGCCTGGGGACAAGCGTTCCCCTGGGACTGCATCTTCAACGGTAACTGCACTGCGGCCACGGGACTCGCGCTCACGATTCCGACCGTCCAAGCCAAGCGGCGGCCGCTCGCGCCGATCACGTCAGCAAGGCCACGGCCAGTGACACGGCGGCTGCGCGGCCAGGGCTGACCATGTGCTAGGATTCACGAGCAACCGGCGCGCGACGGCGCCGCGGAAAAGGGGGCTTTGATGGCGAACAAGGACGATCGCGTTGCCAGCAACCCGACCGGAAAGTGGTACGTGGACTCGAGCTGCATCGACTGTGACGTGTGCCGCACGACCGCGGCCAATAACTTCAAGGCCAACGAGGACGAAGGCTTCTCCTACGTCGTCAAGCAGCCGGGCAACGCGGAGGAAGAAGCGCAGTGCCAGGAGGCGAAGGCCTCCTGTCCGGTCGAGGCAATCGGCGACGACGGCGAGTAACCCCTGTCAGGAGTGCTGCGGGCAGGAGCGACGCCGGCGCCAAGCCGGCTTCTTTTTTGTCCCCACTGCTTTTGTCCCATTCTTTGAGGCGTGCGCTCTCAGTTTCGACATGGGAGCGCTCTGGCCCGGAAGCCCAGCACCTCACCTCTCTTGACACCCCACGGCACACTCCCTAGGCTGCGGGCGCGACATGGGGGCACACATGGATATTCAGCGGATCGGCGTGGTTGGAGCTGGGCAGATGGGTAACGGCATCGCCCATGTTGCGGCGCTGGCAGGGTACTCCGTCGTCCTGACCGACGTGACGCGCAATGTGGTGGACAAGGCGCTGGCGACGATCGCGAAGAACCTCGACCGGCAGATCAGTAAGGGAGCGCTGCCGGCGACCGCGAAAGACGAGGTGCTGGGCAGAATCACGCCTGCAACCGGCGCCGACGAGCTTGCCGACCGGCAGCTTGTCGTCGAGGCGGTGGTCGAGAAGGAAGAGGTCAAGCTCTCAGTGCTGCGTGAGGCCGACGCCGTGCTGGCGTCAGACGCGATTCTCGCTTCCAACACCTCTTCGATCTCGATTACGCGGCTCGCAGCGGGGACGTCCCGACCCGACCGCTTCATCGGCATGCACTTCATGAACCCGGTTCCCATGATGCAGCTCGTCGAGGTGATCCGTGGTATTGCGACGAGCGACGACACATACGCCACAGTCAAGACCGCGGCGCTCAAGATGGGCAAGACGCCGGTCGAGGTAAACGACTTTCCCGGCTTCGTTGCGAACCGGGTGCTGTTGCCGATGATCAACGAGGCGGTCTATGCCGTGTTCGAGGGTGTTGGGACGGCGGAGGCCGTCGACACCGTGATGAAGCTCGGCATGAACCACCCTATGGGGCCGCTGCAGCTCGCCGATTTCATCGGTCTCGACACCTGTCTGGCCATCCTGCGCGTCCTGCACGTGGGTCTTGGAGACCCGAAATACCGGCCGTGTCCGCTCCTGGTGAAGATGGTCGACGCGGGCTGGCTGGGTCGCAAGTCGGGCCGCGGCTTCTACGCCTACGGGAAGTGATGCAGCCGGCTCTGTGGGGCGGGGGGACGCGCCCGCCGGAGGCTGGGGCTCGTTGTGACCGCCGCACGTGATCGCAAGCGCCCGCAGGGCGCACGAACGAAAGGCTAGCGATGCGCTGGACCGAGTATTTCCTCTACACGCTGCGCGAGAACCCCTCGGATGCCGAGGTCGTTTCGCACACGCTGCTCGCGCGCGCGGGCATGATCGACAAGCTCGCCGCCGGCATCTACAGCTACCTGCCGCTGGGGTGGCGCACGATCGACAAGCTCGCCCGCATCGTGCGCGAGGAGATCAACGCCGCCGGCTCGGTCGAGCTCATGATGCCGTGTATCCAGCCCGCCGAGCTGTGGCAGGAGTCCGGGCGCTGGCAGGTCTATGGCAAGGATCTGCTGCGGATCCGGGACCGCCACGAGCGCGAGTTCTGCTTCGGTCCAACGCATGAGGAAGTGATCACGGACGTGGTGCGCCGTCGTATCACGTCGTACCGGCAGTTGCCCGCCAGCCTGTACCAAATCCAGACCAAGTTCCGCGACGAGATCCGGCCCCGTTTCGGTTTGATGCGCGGGCGCGAGTTCATCATGAAGGACGCCTACTCTTTTCACACCTCCGCTGAGAGCTTGGACGGAACCTACCGCGCGATGGAACGGGCGTACCGCCGCATCTTCGACCGTTGCCGGCTCTCGTACACCGCGGTTGAAGCCGACACCGGCAACATCGGCGGCAGCGAATCGCACGAGTTCATGGTGTTGGCCGAGACCGGGGAAGACGCCGTCGTGGCATGCGCGTGCGGCTACGGCGCCAACGGCGAGAAGGCAACGACGGGTGCGATCACGCCGCCGCCCCGGTGGCCCGGAAAGCCGCCTGCGAAGGTGGAGGCAGTGCACACACCGGGCGCGTCCTCAGTGGCGGACGTGGCGCTTTCCCTGCACCTGGAACCGGCGCATTTCATCAAGACGATGATCGTCGAGACCGACAAGGAGTTCGCGGTTGCGCTCGTGCGGGGCGACGATGAGCTCAACGAGGTTAAGCTCAAGAACGTGCTCGACGGCGCGCACCTGCAGCTCGCGTCCGAGGCGAAGATCGAGCAGATTACCGGCGGCGGGATGGGGTTCTCGGGACCCGTGGGCCTGTCCGGCGTGCGTCTGGTCGCCGACCCCGAGGTGATGCGCATGGCCGTGGCGGCCACCGGCGCCAACCGCGCCGACTACCACCTCGTCGGGGTCGTGCCGGGACGCGACTTCGCCCCCGACCTGGTCGCGGACATCAGGCACGCGCGCGTGGGCGATCCCTGCCCGCGTTGCGGGGGTGCGCTCGTGCTCAAGCGTGGCATCGAGGTCGGGCACATCTTCAAGCTCGGCACCAAGTACTCGCAGGCGATGGCGTGCAACTACCTCGACGAGAAAGGCGAGGCGCACCCCATGATCATGGGTTGCTACGGCCTCGGCGTCGGGCGCACCGCGGCTGCGGCGGTGGAGCAGAACCACGACGCGCGCGGCATCATCTGGCCGAAGCCGCTGGCGCCGTTTGAGGTCGAGCTGATCGCACTCAACCCCGACGTGCCCGCCGTGAGGGATGCCGCCGAACGCCTCTACGGAGAGTTCAACACCAGCGCCTGCGAGGTCTTCTACGACGACCGCGATGAGCGCCCGGGCGTCAAGTTCAACGACGCCGATCTGATTGGTTTCCCGGTCCGGGTTGTGGTGGGCAAGAAGGGCGTCGAGCAAGGCCAGGCCGAGCTTTCGCTGCGGCGCGATCAGGTCAAGACGCCGGTGGCGCTGGCTGACGCGGTTGCGAAAGCAAAGACGCTGCTCGACACCCTCTAGAACCGATTGCATGTGTGGTGTGGATGAGCGCGCGCGACGGGCCTGCGCGTGAGTTTGTCTTTTGCTATCTTTTCGCGCCATGAGCACGCGCTTCGTGTGCGCGCAGCCGCTCAGGGTTGCGGCCGAGCTCAACGGCGCGGAGCTGGCGTCGCCGATGCGACGGGCGATCGCGTTCGCCGTTGACCTCATATTCCTGGTGGTTCCGAGCCTGGTGGTCGCGCTTGGGGCGGCCACGCTCACGTTGCGGATGACCGACCCGAGGGGCCTGCACGCGCTGGGCACTCTGCTGCGGCGGCAGAGCGCATCCGCCGAGGCCCGGCACGCGGCGTTCAAGGATCTCGCCCCGCTCTTGGTGCGACTTGACGCAGAAGGGCTGCCGAGGCAGGTCAAAACCGCAGTGGAAGATGGCGACCTCGACCGCGCCGCCGACGAGCTCATGAAGAAAGAGCTGATGATCGCGATGGCGTTTTCCGAGCACCCCGAGCCGAAGGTCGGCGAGGGAACTCTGAGGTTCCCACTCGAGCGTCTGATCCCGAAGGTCGTGCGCGGTCTCGCGCTTTACGGCGTGGCCGCACTCTACTTCACGCTCCTCACGGCCAGGCGCGGACGCACGCTGGGCAAGCGGTTGCTCGGCATCCGGGTGGTGCGACTGGACGGCCATCGCCTGTCGCTCGTCGAAGCCCTCGAGCGCTTTGTCGGGTACCTTCACATCCCAGGCTCGCTCTTCCTTTCGCTGGCGGACTTCTGGCGTGATTCCAACCGCCGGCTGCCGCACGACCGTGTCGCAAATACGGCCGTATTGCGCGCACGGGGGAAGCAGCCGTGACGTACAACTTCGACGCCGAGCGCTGGTACGAGATCCAGCGTGAGTTGCTTGGCGCCCGCCACGAGCGCGGCGAGCTCGACGACAAGGCGTACGCGGAAGCCTGCGATGCCTTGGAGCGCCGCTACGAGGAGATGGTAGAGCGACTCGACGGCTCGTTCCGGCTCCCGAGCTGATCCGCCCTCAGTTCTTGACCTTGTAAAGGCCCGAGCGGTCGAGTCCGAGCATGCCCGCCTTGAGCGAGCGCTCGTCCACCCTGATCAGTGCCGCGGCTGTGCGCAGGCTGAGCAGCGGGTAGTGGCGGATCGTGTCGAGCCGCGCCGCGATCACGCCGAGATGGGCATCACTCGTCTCCCACTGCAGGTCGTCGAAGCGTCGCAGGTCAAGCGGCGGCGAGAACGAACGCAGTGTCTTTTCGCCTTCGGCGTTGTAGTAGACCTCGAAGTAGGAAAGGACGAGCTCGCGCACGCTGCGGAACACGGGCTCGCGGAAACGCAGGCCGACGAAGTTCGACTTGGCGACTGCACCAACGCAGCCATGGCGGCGAAAGATCGCAATGACGTGGTCGTCATCGCGAACGGCGCGGGTGTCAACAAGCAGGGGCGGAAAGCCGATCCGGCGCAGCATGGCGGCCGCGAAGAGGGCGCCGTCAAAGCAATGCGCCTTGCGATCGGCGAGCACGCGGCGCGGGCAGCGGTAGAACGGGTCGGCGCTGTACGGGATGGCGTCGAGGAACGCCTGGATCTCACGCGGCGACCGCAGCGTCGCGATCCGGCGGCGCTCCGCGGCTGTCCACGGACCCGTTGGCCGCCTCACTGTACTCTCGACGGGCGCGCGTCCGAACGTGCCAGGATGAGGCGTGCGGGTGCCGCGGCCTTGATGCCGGTCTTCGCCTTGAACTCGTCGTGGCAGCCGGCGCAGTCGCCGCCGTCGCCGTAATGCTGCTTCTTGTCATCGTGGCAGGCGAGGCAGACGTCGCGGCCCGAGACCCTCCACGCGTGCGGCCGATGGCAATCGGTGCACGAGGCGTCGGGATGGCCACCCTTTGTGTGCAAGCCTCCGATGTCCTCGTGGCAGGTCTTGCAGTCGTTGATCGGCTTGATTTCCTGCTCTTTGGCGTGGCAGGTGTCGCAGCCGCCGTCCATCATGGGGGCCTTGCTGTCCAGTTTGTGACATTCGGCGCAGGCTGTTGGTGGCCGGTACCCGGCGGCGTGACAGCGGTTGCAGAGCATAGCGGCGTGTTTGCCCTTGAGCTCCCACGGGTGCCAGTTGGACGGGGCGCTCGCGGGCATTTGCGCGCCGATCGGGGCGAGCGCGCCGCGCTGAGGCGAGGTATGGCAGGTGGCACACTCCGTCGTCAGCACCTTGCCGCTGCTATTCACGTGCTTTCCGTCGTGACAACGAAAGCAGCCTGGCCAGTTACGGTGCCCAATGTTCGAACCGTACGTTCTCCAGTCAACCTTCATCTTCGGGAACACGCTGCGCAGGTAGATCGTGGCGATCGTCTTCACGGCTTGCTCGATTTCGGCCGCGTGCGCTGCCTTGACCTCGGGAAAGTTCTTCGCGTAGAAGGCGAAGATCTCGTCGCGGATGGTTTGCTCGGCCTGGTCGCGGTCCGGGTGCTCTTTCACCAGCGCATCGACGGCGAGCTTCTTGATCCACGGCAGTTTGGGGGAGATCAGCCCAGAGGCCATGGCGATGTCCGTGGCACCCTCGGGGGCGGGATAAACGTGGGTGGGGCGGTTGTGGCAGTCCATGCAGTCCATGATGTGAAGCGGGAGTTGGGCACGTTGCGCCGGCGTGAGCCGACTGTCCTGGCTTACGTACTCGTCGGTGCTGCCGTCAGGGTGCTTGACCTTGACCCACGGAATCTGCTGCAGTTTGTCGTCGAGTGCGACGTAGCGCACCGAATTCTCGATCAACATATGCCAGTGAATGCCGGCGTTCTGCCCCAGCTTCGGGCTGCCGCCGCCGGTCTTGATGAGGAAGGTGATCTGCTCAGCGGTGTTGGTTTCGTCGTAACGGAAGTGCGGGTTGCGCACGAGTTGTGCCCCGTAGAACTTCTGGGGCCAGTGGCACTCTTCGCACGTCTCGCGCGCCGGACGAAGGTTTTTGACCGGCACCGGGATCGGCGTCTCATAGGTGTGGAACGTGACGGCGAGGACCTGGTGCACGCCGGAGAGCTTTGACTTGACGTACCACGATGCCCCCGAGCCGACGTGACATTCAACGCATCTCACGCGCGCGTGCGGTGAGGACAGGTACGCGGTGTACTCGGGCTCCATGACGGTGTGGCAGACGCGCCCGCAGAACGTCACCGATTCGGTGAAGAAGAACCCGTAGTAGGTCACGATACCGAGCAGGATGAGGAGCAAGATGCCACCCACGAGCCCGTAGCCGAAGCGCCGGCGCTGCCCGGGGTCGTTGAGGTCGAGCCGCGGGTAGGGAAGCGCCTCGGTCGTACCGGTACGGCGCCGTCGCACGCTTTCGCGACGGACGCCGAGGAGGAAGATCGCGACCCCGAGCGCGAGGAAGCCGGGGAGAACAAGAAAGGCGATGATGCCAAGGTACGGATTGCCCCCCTTGGTCATCACCTGCACTGCCAGGGTCAGCACGATGAGCGCCGCGCTGGCGAGCACGAGCAAGCCACCGAAGTAGCTCAGGGTGTTTCGGTAAAGTCCGCCTTGGGTGCGTCCGCCTGTCACGTACGACCTCCTCGTGTCACGGGAGTGTAACTTACGAGTTTGTGTGGGCGCGCCGGCAAGGTCGGGACGAGACCTACTCGGCGACAGCCAGTCGGGCAGCTTCAAGCGCTGCGCCAAGTAAGCCCACTCTGGGCTCCAGCACGACAGCGACCGGAAACGAGCGCATGAGGTCGCTCATGCGACCCTTGCGCCGGAGCGCGTCCATGAAGCTGCCGGCGCGAATGAACGGAAGGAGCTTGGCCGCAATTCCTCCCGCCACATACACACCGCCCTGCGCCAACACGCGCAGCGCCACACTGCCGGCCTCGGCGCCGTAGGCGTCGAGAAAGAGAGCAATTGTCTGTCGGCAGGCAACGACGCCGCGAGCGGCGTGCTCGGCAATCACCTGGCCTGCGTCCGCGTGCTCCAGCGCCGCCTCCACCTCGGCTGAAGTTGGCACGCCGGTGCTCACGAGGAAGCGATAGATGCGCAGGAGACCGGGCCCGGAGAGGATGCGCTCGATGGACACCGGAAGGTGTCTTTCCTCGAGCCGCAGGACGAGTTCGTGCTGCAGCGTTCCCTGGGCCGCGAAGCCGCCGTGCCCGCCCTCGCCCGCGTTGACCCGGTATCGTGTGCCGTCCCAGAACAGGATCGCCTGGCCGAAACCCGTGCCGGCGCCGATCACCGCCCTGGTGCCGTGCGCTTCCGGCCTGCCTTCCTGCAGCACCGCGAGCGCGGCGGGCTCGAGCGCGAGGACGCCAAGCGCGGCAGCGGCGAAATCGTTGATGAGTCGGACACGCGCGAGGCCGGTGTCGCGCACGAGCTCCTCCGCGCTGGTCAGCCAGGGCAGGTTTGGCGTACGACAGGTGCCACCCACGACCGGGCCGGGAACGCCAAAGCAAGCGCCCTCGACAGAGAGGGAGCCCGGTACCAGAAAATCGCGCACGATCGGCGCTAGACCGTTGTAGGTCGGGCTCTCGTACCTGGCCTCTGAGATGATCTCGACTGCGTCGCCGTGCACCGTAGCCAACGCCAGCAACGTTTTGGTGCCGCCCACATCACCGGCCAGCACTCGCATCTTCGCGCTCACTAACCAAGCCGCCGGCGGAAGCGCAAGCGCGCCAGCACGAGGATGAGTGTTCCCAGGCCAGCCAGGGCGAACGCCTGCGGCCAGAGCACGGAGAAGCCGACGCCCTTGAGAAACACGCCGCGCAGGATGACGAGGTAGTAGCGTTGCGGCACGAGATAGGTCAGGAGCTGAAACAGCCCCGGCATGTTCTGGATGGGGAAGGCGAAGCCGGAGAGCAGCATCTGCGGCATGATGAAAACGAAAGCGGACAGCATCATGGCCTGTTGCTGAGTCTCGGCGAGGGTGGAGATGAAGAGCCCGAGGCCGAGCGTGCACAGCATGTAGGGGAGCGTGAGTAGCAGCAGGACAAGCAGCGAGCCCCGCAGCGGCACGCGAAACCAGAACAGCACGACTGGCAGCGTGGTGGCAACCTCGATCAGCCCGACAAGAGCGTAGGGGAGCAGCTTGCCGACGATGATCTGCCCGGGCCGCAGCGGCGTCACGAGCAGTTGCTCCATCGTACCGAGCTCCGACTCGCGCACGAGCGCCATCGCAGTGAGCATCATCGTCATGATCATGATGATGAGGGAGAGCACCCCGGGGATCATGAAGTTGCGGCTGACGAGGTCAGGGTTGTAGAGGATCGCGGGGCGCAGCTCGACGAGCGGCCGTGCGCCCGCCTGAACGGATACTCCCTGCAGCACGCTGACGGCGTAGCCGAGCCCGATCGTCCCGCTCATGGCGTCGGCGCCGTCAGCCACGATCTGGACCGCGCCGCTCCGGCCGATGGCGCGCTCGCCCTCAAAGCCGGCCGGGATCGTAAGCGCCACGCGTGCCCCGCCCGACTGCAGCAATGCATCGAAGCGATCCTGCGAGTCCACGACCGCTGTGATGCGGAAGTAGCGCGAGCTCGTGAAGCGCTCGACGAGATCGCGGCTCGTGGCAGTGTGATCGAGATCGCACACCGCGAGCTCAACGCGCTTGATGTCGGTGGTCGCCGCATAGCCCAGGATGGTGAGCTGGATGACTGGCGCGATGAAGAGGATAGGCAGGATCTTGGGGTCGCGCTTGAGCTGTAGCAGCTCCTTGACCAGGATGGCGAGCAAGGTTCTCATGTCAGTCGCCGGGCGCCGCGTCCGTTCTCCTGAGGTCGCGCGCCCGGAACTCCCATCCTCGGACCGAGCTGTTCTCGCGTCACAGGGTCCTCAGCGTCCTGAAAGTTGAAAGCGCCAGCACAATGCCACCGTAGACGAGGAGCCCGGCTGCCTGGTCCCACCATACCTCGGGCCCGGCGCCCTTCAGCACAATGCCGCGCAACGCGACGAGGAAGTAGCGCGCCGGCACGAGGTGGGTGATGAACTGCAGCGCGGGCGGCATTGAGGAGATCGGGAAGATGAACCCGGAAAGCAGGAACGTCGGCAGCATCGACGACAGCAGTCCGAGCTGAAACGCGACCTGCTGGGTGTCCGCGAGGGTCGAGATGAAGACGCCCCAGCCCAGGCACACGGCGATGAAGAGCAGAGTCACGAGCGCCAACCAGATGAGCGACCCTCGCACTCGGACGTCGAACAGGATGCGGGCGATCACGAGCGCGCCGGTCGCCGAGCACGAAGCTACGAGGAGATAGGGGAGCATCTTGCCGACAAGCAACTCGATCGCGACGAGCGGCGTCGCGCGCAGCGACTCCATCGTTCCGCGCTCTTTTTCGCGCACGACCGCAAGCGCCGTGGCAATCACCGAGGTCACCATCAGGATGAAGGCCAGCAGACCGGGCACGAGAAAGCGAGCGGAGCTTAAGTCGGGGTTGTACCAGACCAGCGGCGCGCCAGCGACAGGGGCGGCACCCGGTGACATCCGCACGATCGGCGACAGCGAGGCGACGATCTGTTGCGCATAGGCGAGGATGGTGGTCGCGGTCTGCGAGTCCGAACCGTCGAGCACAAACTGGAGCACGGTCTGCCGGCTCGCCGCGAGGTCGGCGCTGAACCTGGGCGGAATCACGATCGCCGCCTGCACTTTCCCCGAGTCGAAGAGCGGGTCGAGCGTGCGGATATCACGTGCGTGGGCGACGAGGTCGAAGTAACCACTCTTCAAAAACGCGTCGGCGACCTGACGCGAGCTGCTGGTGCCGTCCTGGTCGACGACGGCGAGCCGGATGTGCTCGACGTCGAACGAGAGGGCGTAACCGTAAATGAGCAGCATCACGATCGGTATGCCGAGCAGCGTGAGCGCGGTGCGCGGGTCGCGCCGCAACTGCAGCAGCTCCTTGACGGCGACCGCGAGGGTGCGCTGCAGCGTCATGCCACCTCGCTCTCGGCATCCGCGATGACACGGATGAAGACGTCCTCGAGCGACGGTAGGATCGCGCGCACGTCGGCATCGGGGCAGCCGACGCCACTGAGCTGGCCGACGAGCGTATGCGCGACGGCGGGCTCGGCGACGACCACGTGCAGCTTGTCCCCGAAGAGCGCGACCTCGACGACCCCAGCGATCCGTTCGAGTGCGCTCATCGCCTGCGCCGGCCGGGCGCAGGTGACCTCGAGAATGGTTCCCTGGGGGAAGACTTGCTTGAGGCGAGGCACGCTGTCGAGAGCGAGCAGACGGCCCGCGTGCATGAGGGCGACGCGGTGGCAACGCTCCGCTTCGTCCATGTAGTGCGTCGTGACAAAAACGGTCTTGCCGCCGCCGACGAGCTCGTCAATGAGGTCCCAGAAGCGGCGGCGCGCTTCGGGGTCCACGCCGCCGGTGGGTTCGTCGAGGAACACGATCGCCGGTTCGTGGAGCAGGGCGGCGACAAGAGCAAGCCGCTGGCGAAAACCGCCGGGAAGGCTGCGCACCAGGGCGTGCCGGCGCGCCTCGAGCCCGGCGGTGGCGATCGCCCACTGGGCCCGCTGGGCGAGTCTCGCACCGAAAAGGCCGTACGCGCTGCCCCAGAAGCGCAGGTTCTCCGCAATCGTCAGGTCGGCATAGAGCGAGAAGCGCTGCGACATGTAACCGACGCGGCGCTTGACCTCATGTGCCTGAGTGGCGAGGTCGAGGCCGAGGACGGAGGCCGAGCCGGAGGAGGGCGCGAGCAGGCCGCACAGCATGCGGATGGTGGTGGTCTTGCCGGCGCCGTTGGAGCCGAGAAAGCCGAAGATCTCGCCCGGCTGCACCGCGAACGACACGCGGTCGACGGCCACGAACTCGCCGAACACACGTGTCAGCTCCCGCGCGACAACGACCGGCGTGGGGGAGAGTTGCATTGCGGCTTCGACCCGGCGGCTCATTGACCCACCGCTTTGGCGAGCACGGCCGCCGCCATCCAGGTGCCCGCGCGTGCTTCCACGCGGCGCTGCTCGGCGCTCGCGAGCTGCGCTTGGGCGTCCAGGATCTCCACCATTTGGGCGAGGCCGGCCGCGTGTCGCTCGCGCGCCGCCTTCTCGCGCTCGACGCCGGCGGCGTGCGCGGCGTCGGCTGCCACCACAGCCGCCAGCGCGCTCGTGAGGTTGCGCCGTTCGGTCTCGACCTCGAGCAGGATGCGCCGCTCGAGCTCGTCGCGCTCCTGTGCTGCCGCGCGCTGTGCGAACTCGGAGGTGGCGATGTCCGCGCGCGCCTTGCCGCCGTCAAACAGCGTCCATGAGCCGAGCAGCCCGACGCTCCAGGAGTCGTTCCAGACATCGGTGAGCGGGAAGTAGCGCTGGTTGGGCCGGCTGTACTCCCACTGCGCCACCGCCCCGAGCGTGGGGCGCGCCTCGGCCCTGGCCAGCTCCTGGCGCGAGCGCAACGCCGCGATCTGCGCCACCGACGCCGCGAGCTCGGGGCGCCTGGCGAGTGCCTGGCCCTGCAGCTCCTCGATCGTGCCGGCCGGAGACGGGAGCGGGCCGGTGACGGAGTCGGCGAGCTCGACCTGGGTCGCTCCATCCAGCTTGAGCAGCGATCGGAGCTGGGCGAGGGCGTTCCCGGCCAAGGTCTCGGCGACGATCACCTCGAGTCGGGCCGAGGCGATGCGTTCGTCCGCCGCGAGCACGTCGGCCTTCACAGCCATGCCGGCGTCAAGCAGCGCCTGGGTGTCGGCGAGCAGGCGCTGGGCGCGCTCCTGGTTCGCGCGCGTGACCTCGACCTTCGCCGCCGAGCGCACTGCTTCCCAGTACGCGAGCTGGGCGGCGAGGCGCAGATCGGCGACGGTCTGGGCGCTGCCGGCGGCTGATGCCTCGGTGTCGTGGCGGGCGGCCGCGCGCAGGCCGCTGATCGCGCCGCCGGCATAGAGCGCCTGCTGCAACCTCAATGCAGCGCCGTAGGTGGTCGTGAGGTCGGGATAAAGCACGACCGGCGGCTGGAGCGGGCCGTTGATCGACGCCGCGAACTCCGGCGCCGAGCTGCGCTGCGTCACGGTCGCACTCGCGAAGAGTGACGGCAGCGAGGCCGCGTCTGCCGCCTTGACGGTCTCCTGCGAGGCGCCCATGCGCGCGCTCGCGGCTGCCACGACGGGCGAGACCTCGACTGCGCGTGCCGCCGCTGCCTCGGCGGTCAGTCTCACCGTTTGAGCCGCGGCGGGGCCGGTCAGCAGCGGCGCGAGAATCGCGAAGACAACCACGGAGTGTTGACGAGGCCTGCCATCGCCCCGCGCGACCGCAAGGGCCACGCCTGCTCGCGACTGTGATCGGACAATATTCATGCTGCCTCCCCTGATGGGTGGGCGCCGATGCGGGTCAGGTGGAGGAAGGTGTCCTCCAGGCTCGCGGGAATCACGCGCACGTCTTCGACGATGGCGCCCGCGCCCGTGAGCTGCTCGCGGATGCGCTCGACCACGCCTTCGGCGCTCGGCACCTGAACGTGGAAACGGGCCGCGAACGGCCGCACCTCAGCCACGCCCGGAACGACGGCCAGCTTTGCCGCGACGAGCGTGCGCGGCTGCGCGGCCACCTCGATGATCACGCCCGGCAGGCGCGCGCGTAATTCGGCCGGCGCAGCGTCAGCGAGCACGCGGCCCTGGTGCATCAGCACGACGCGCGCGCAGCGCTCCGCTTCATCGAGGTAGGGCGTGGCTATCACGAGCGTCAGTCCTTCGGCCACCAGGTCGGCGAGCAGGCGCCAGAACTCGCGCCGCGTGACCGGATCCACACCGGTGGTGGGCTCGTCGAGGAGTAGCACCTCGGGCGAGTGCATCAGGCTGCATGCGAGCGCGAGCTTCTGCTTCATGCCGCCGGAGAGACGGTCGGCCTGGCGGTCACGGAAGCTGGCGAGCGCCACCCGTTCGAGAAGCATGTCCCGGCGGGCCCGCCACGCCTTAACGCCGAACAGGAGGGCGAAGAACTGCACGTTCTCATTTACGGTCAGATCGCCGTAGAGCGCGAAGCGCTGTGCGAGGTAGCCGAGCCGATGGTGAAGGGCGCGGCGGTGCTTCCAGGCGTCGCGGCCGAGCACTGTAACGGTGCCGGCAGTAGCATGCAGCAGCCCGGCAAACACGCGCAGCGACGAGGTCTTGCCCGCCCCGTCTGGGCCGATGAGGCCGATGACCTGGCCTCGCGCCACGTCCAGGTCGAGTCCCTTTACGGCCGCGTTGGCGCCGTAGCGGACGACGAGCCCGCGTGCGGAGATCAGTGCCGCCTCGGCCATCACGCCGCTCTTGCTGCCGCGCCGGGTTCCGGAGGTCGGGTTGGGTGGTCCGAGCTCTCTGGCGCGCTCGCGGGCGGTGGAATGGACATCGTTCCTGCAGTCCGCCCAACTCGATCCGACGTTGCCCTGAACCATGCGTCGGCAGGCATGCCCGGCTTGAAGACCCCAGCTCTATTGTCGAGCCCGATCTTGACTCGGAACACGAGCTTGGCGCGCTCCTCCGGCGTCTGCACATTCTTCGGCGTGAACTCGGCGACCGGCGAGATGAAGGTCACCTTGCCAGTGAAGCTCTCGCTGCGACCATCAACCCGTACCTCGGCGGCATCGCCGAGGTGAATGTGGGCGAGTGAGGGCTCGTCCACGTAGACCGTGAGCCACGGGTGCGCAATATCGGCGAGGACGTAGAGCGTTGCGCCTGGGGGGAGAACCTCACCGGGCTCGGTTGCGCGTGCCGTGATCACGCCGTCGCGAGGCGCCACCACCGTCGCGTCGCTGATGCGTTGCTGGATGATCGCGATCGTAGCCTCGGCCGCCGCCTTTGCGGCGCGGGCCTGCTCGATCTCCTGTGGCCGCGCGCCGGCCTTCAGCTTGGCGACCTCGGCGCGGTCCCCGGCCACGACCTTCTCGATCATCGCCTTGCGGGTGCGGGCATCGTCGCGGGCCTTGAGCGTTGCTGTGCCGCGGTCCGCCAGCCCTTCGAGGCGGTTGAGGTCCAGCGCGGCGCTGGCGAGGTCGTCCTCGGCGCGTGCCAGTTCCGCCTCGGCGCGCTGGATGTCCTCCACCCTGCTGCCCGCGAGCAGGAGGCGCAGGCGGGCATCGGCTCCATCCAGTTCGGCCCGGGCGCGCGCCAGGTCGTGCTCGGCGTCGCTGACGTCGAGGCGCGCGACCACGTCGCCGGCCGTGACCCTGTCACCCTCCCAGAACGGAAGCAGAACCAACCTGCCGCCGACCTTGGCGGCGAGCCGCACCTCAGTAGCCTCAATGTGGCCAGAGGCGTGGATCAGCGTGCCGTTTCCACGCTGGCACGCGGCCGAGGGAAAGACAAGCGCGACAACGAAAAACGCCGCGATCACGGAGCGGTTCATGACTGACCTCCCTTGGCATGGGGGGTTGCGTTCAGACAGGCCTCGAGCTTGAAGGGCAAGGCGCTGCGCGCTCTGGCACGGTTCATCTCGATCAAGCTACCATGGTGTCGTCGTCACGGTCTTGGGCGCTTCGAGCTGCGGCGTCACTTTGCCCGCGCCTATGGTACCGCGAGCGGGGCTGAGTGGTGATCGAAGACCGGCAGGCGTTTCAGCCCAGCAGCCCACGCCCATGGTCTGCCGCGACGGGAGGTGACTGCAGATGAGCGGCACGATGGCGCGACACAGGCTCGGCAACAGCGACCTCATGATTTCGCCGCTTGGCGTGGGTGCCTGGGCGATGGGCGGAGGCGGCTGGCAATTCGGCTGGGGGCCGCAGGATGACACGGCGTCGATCGCTGCGATTCGCGCGGCGCTTGCAGAGGGCTGGAACTGGATTGACACCGCTGCGGTCTACGGCCTTGGCCACTCGGAGCAGATCGTCGCGCAGGCGCTCGCCGGCGTCTCGCCCAGGCCATACGTGTTCACGAAGTGCCAGCTGTGTTGGGACGAGCACGGCGTCATCGTGGGGAGGTTGAAGCGCGCCTCGGTCCGCAAGGAGTGCGAGGACAGCCTGCGACGCCTGAAGCTGGACGTCATTGATCTCTACCAGATCCACTGGCCAGAGCCCGATGAGGACATCGAAGAGGGCTGGGAGACCCTGGTCGGGCTGCGGCAGGAGGGGAAGGTCCGCTACATCGGAATCTCAAACTTCAGCGTTGCCCAGATCAAGCGGATCCAGCCCATCGGCGCGGTCACTTCGTTGCAGCCGCCGTACTCGATCATCTCCCCCGAGATCGAGGCAGAGCAGCTGCCGTACTGCCAGGCGCATGGCGTCGGGGTGATCGCCTACAGCACGATGAAGTCGGGCCTGCTGACGGGGGCAATGACGCGCGCGCGCATCGCGGCGATGCCCGACGACGACTTCCGTAGGCGTGCGGCCCACTTCCGGGAGCCGAGGCTGAGCCGCAACCTGCTCTTGGCCGAGAAACTCCGGGAGATCGGGACACGTCACGGACGTACGCCTGGCGAGGTGGCGATCGCGTGGTGCCTCCGGCACCCGGCCGTGATGGGGGCGATCGTGGGCTTGCGCAGTGCCGAGCAGGTGCGCGGCGTGGCGGGGGCGGCGGAGTTTCGCCTGTCGGCCGAGGAGATTGAAGAGATCGCCCGCTTCATGGCCGAAAACCCGGTGTGACGCAGAGCGCAGGCACGGCCACCGCCGCGCCGCGGCGGAGCCTCGCGGCAAGGGCCAGCACGCGTCGTCGGATCTCGTCGGCAACGTCCGCGCGCCCGCTATACTTGGACACATGGTCGGCCGGCGCGGCCTCATTACGATGGCGAGCCGGCCGCCCAACGCGGGAGGGCTCGATGGGCCAGGTGCGGGCTTGGTTTCGGGGTATTCTCGTTGCCGTCGTGATCACCGGTTCCGTGGCATCTGCGCAAACCTTGCCTGCGGTCGGAGCGTCGCCGGCGACGGCTGCCGAGGCCCGGGCGTTCGTGACTGCGGCCGAGGCAACCCTGTTTGATCTCTGGATCGCCTCGGAGCGCGCCAACTGGGTCGCGGCGACGTACATCACGGACGACACCGAGATCCTCGCGGCGCAGGCGGCGGAGCGTGCCACCGCCGCCGCCACGACGCTCGCCAAAGCAGCGACGCGCTTCGACGGGCTCAAACTGCCCGCCGACGTGGCGCGGAAGCTCCTGCTGCTTAAGACCGCGCCGACGCTGGCATCGCCGGCTGACCCGAGGGAGGGCGCAGAGCTCGCTCGCCTGGTCGCCGGCATGGAGGGCGCCTACGGCAAGGGGAAGTACTGCCCGCCGGGCGGGGAGTGCCTCGACCTACAGCAGTTGAGCCGGATCATGGCGACGAGCCGGAAGCCGGCGGAGCTGCTCGACGCCTGGCGCGGCTGGCACGCGATCGCGCCGCCGCTGCGGAAGGACTTCACGCGTTACGTGGAGCTCGGCAACAAGGGCGCCAGCGAGCTCGGATTTGCCGATCTGGGTGCGCTGTGGCGCGCCAAGTACGACATGAGTCCCGACGACTTCGTGCTCGAGGTGGACCGCCTGTGGGAGCAGGTCAAACCGCTCTACCTCGCTCTGCACGCCTACGTCCGCAGCCGCCTGGTGGCGGCGTACGGAGCGGACGTGGTCCCGCCGCAGGCGCCGATCCCGGCGCACCTGCTCGGCAATATGTGGGCGCAGAGCTGGGAGAATCTTTACCCCATTGTTGCCCCGAAAGACGCCGATCCCGGCTACGACCTGAGCGCGCTGCTCCACGCGGCGGCCTACGATCCCCTGCGGATGGTGCGCTCGGGTGAGCGCTTCTTCACCTCGCTCGGCTTCGAGCCCCTTCCAGGTACGTTTTGGGAACGCTCGATGTTTGTGAAGCCGCGTGATCGTGAGGTCGTGTGCCACGCCTCGGCGTGGGACATTGACTGGCAAAACGACCTGCGCCTCAAGATGTGCATCGAGATCACGGGCGAGGATTTCCGCACCATCCATCACGAGCTTGGACACAACTTCTACCAGCGCGCCTACAGCCAGCAAGCGGTGCTGTTCCGCGACAGCGCCAACGACGGTTTCCACGAGGCGATCGGCGACACGATCGCCCTCTCGGTGACGCCGGCCTACCTGGTGCGTGTCGGACTGCTTGACAAGGAACCGCCGGAGGCGAAGGACATTGGCCTGCTGCTCCAGATGGCCCTCGAGAAGGTCGCGTTCCTACCGTTCGGGCTGCTCGTAGACCAGTGGCGCTGGCGGGCGTTCTCGGGCGCCACGCCGCCTGAGCGCTACAACGCGGCGTGGTGGGAGCTGCGCGCCAAGTACCAGGGCGTAGCCCCACCCGTCACACGCAGCGAGACCGACTTTGACCCGGGCGCCAAGTACCACGTGGCGGCCAACGTCTCCTACACGCGCTACTTCCTTGCCGACATCCTGCAGTTCCAGTTCCACCGCGCTCTTTGCCAGACCGCTGGCGCCAAAGGGCCGCTGCACCGCTGCTCGATCTATGACAACGCCGAGGCGGGTCGTCGCCTTCGCGCCGCGCTTGCAATGGGGCGCAGTCGACCGTGGCCGGACGTGATGGAGGCTCTCACGGGTCAGCGTCAGATGGACGCCACGGCGATACTCGAATATTTCGCCCCGCTTAAACGCTGGCTTGATGAGCAGAACCGCGGCCTGCCGGTCGGCTGGTAGCCGGCAACAATAGGACGCCGCCTCAGCTCTCGGCGAAGAGCTCGAGCTGTCGCATCGTTCCGGGCACCAGCGTTGAGGCGCTCACGCCAAGCAATCGGACCGGACGCCGGCGTGCGTCGCTGCGGCGGAGCTGGTCCTTGGCGATCGCAGCGATGCGGGCGGCGTCCGCGGTCGGAATCGCGGACGTGTGTGAGCGCGTCACGGTGGAGAAATCGGGGAAACGCACCTTGACCGTGATCGTGCAGGCGACGAAATCGTGCCGCGTCAGCCCCGCGGCGACCTCCTTCGCCATCTGATCGAGTTCCTGGTCCATGATGGCGAGCCCGGTGAGATCCTCGCGGTAGGTGTTCTCGGTGCCAAGGCTCTTGCGCGCGTGCACGGGCTCGACCGGGTGCTCGTCGATGCCGCGTGCGTAGGCGTGCAGGGTGCGGCCGTAGTTTTTGAAGCGCGCGACCAGCGCCGAGAGGCTCAAGGCCCGCAACTCGGCGACGGTGCTCACCTTCATGGCGGCGAGCACGCGCTCGGTGGCAGGGCCGATACCGTGCAGGCGGCGCACCGACAGGGGATCCAGGAACGCCTGCACGCGCTCGGGCGGCACGACCATGAGCCCGTCCGGCTTGCGGAAGTCTGAGGCGATCTTCGCGATGAGGCGGTTGGGTCCAACGCCGACCGAGACCGTCAGGGCGCGCTCCTCGCGTATGCGCTTGCGGATCTCCTTCGCCAGTGAAGTCGCGTTGATGAAGGCGCCGAGGTGGTCGGTGACATCGAGATACGCCTCGTCAAGAGAGACGGTCTCGACGAGCGGCGTGAACTCTCGGTAGATGGCGAAGACGCGCTCCGCCTCGCGCTGGTAGCGTGGAAAGTCGGGCGCCAAGAAGACGGCGGTGCGGCACAACCGCTGTGCGCGCGCGCTCGCCATCGCTGAGCAGATGCCAAAACGCCGTGCCTCGTAGCTGGCTGACGCGACAACGCCGCGCCCCGCCGGATCGCCCCCGACCACGACTGGCTTGCCAGTGAGAGTGGCATCGTCGCGGATGTGGACCGCAGCGAAAAAGCAGTCCATGTCGCAGTGCAAGATGCGGCGGACGCGGGCGCCTTCACCCACGTACCCATTGTAACCAAGACGGCGCGCTGCCGCGCATGGCTCCCGCAGGGTCAGGGTCAGAGGCAGGGGTTGGGGACGCGCTACCGGCTGCCGAGCTGCCAGGGCTCGAGCGCGCGAGACGGCTTCAACGAGCTATCGTCCATGCCCACCGCCGTGACGTCGATGACGTCGCTGTGCTCGTCTTCCCAGGCGCGGAACGCGTCGAGGTCCTTGCGCACCCGTCGCAGCACCCAGCCCAGGACGGCCGCATCGTCTACGAAGCCGATCACCGGCGTGACGTCGGGGATCAGGTCGATCGGATCCACGAAGTACGCGAGGCCGGCGAGGATCGTGACGATGGCGCCAAGTGACAGGCGGTAGCGTCCCAAGATGACGGCGCGGGTGAGACGGATGAGCGCATCGACATCGGGGGGCATGCTACGCAGCGCGGTCGCCGGGTTTCGGATGAGCGTAGTGGCGGCAGCGAGCAGGCGTCGCACGCGCGAAGAAGTGCGCACCATTCCGATCGCCTGGCCGATGGCGCGACCAAAAGCGCTGCTCGCCACGTCTCACCTCCACAACGTTGAAGCGCCGCGCTCCGTCAAGCGGACCGCTGCGCCGCCGCAGTCTAGCGCCGCACGGTGAGGGCTCGGCACGCACGCCTCGCCGTCCGAGGGCGCGGCGGCAGCGCCCGCTATCATGATCGTGCAGGCGACGCAGGACGGGGCAGCACGAGCGGAGGACGCCGTGGCGAGAAGGATGGTGAAGCGTTTCAGCACTCCCGGAACGTTCCCTGGCACGATGACGACTCCTGAACCGGGTGCGCCAGGCGCGCACGTCTCGCTCATCACCTACGGTGCTGAGCAGTACGCGGAAAGGCAGGAGGTCGCACCGGCGCAGGTGGCGGCGCTCATTCCGGAAGGGGCGACCGGCTGGCTGCGCATTGTCGGGCATGACACCGCGTCGCTTGCCGTGCTTGGCGAGCAGCTCAAGGTGCACCCGCTGGTGCTCGAGGACGTGGTGAACGTCGGCCAGCGTTCCAAGATCGAGGACTATGGCAGCTACCTGTTCATCGTTATGGACCTGCTCCCTCTGAAAGCAGGCGAGGTGGAGGAGGAGCAGGTGAGCCTGCTCGTCTTCGACCGGCTGCTCGTCACCGTGCAGGAGCGCGAGAGTGACTTGTTCAAGCCAATCCTCGATCGGCTCCAGACCCAGCGCGGTAAGGCACGCACCCAGGGCGTGGACTACCTTGCCTACGCGCTCGTCGACACGATGGTGGATCACTACTTTCCGTTGCTGGAGAACCTCGGTGAGCGCCTCGAGGATATTGAGGACGAGCTGCTCAAGGAGCCGCGGCGCGAGACGCTGCAGGACTTGCACGGCGTCAAACGCGTTCTGCTCCGGCTGCGCAAGACGACGTGGCCGCTGCGCGAGATGGTGGGAGCACTCGGCCGCGGCGAATCGGCGCTCATGCGGGAGGGAACGCGGGTGTGGCTGCGCGATGTCTACGACCACTGCGTGCAGATCATCGACATCGTGGAGACATTTCGCGAGATGTCGACCAGCCTGGCTGACCTCTACCAGTCCGGCGTGGCCAATCGCATGAACGAGATTATGAAGGTGCTGACGATCATCGCCACCATCTTCATCCCACTTACCTTCATCGTCGGCGTCTACGGCATGAACTTCAGACCGGAGGCGGGACCGCTCGCCATGCCTGAGTTGAGCTGGCGCTGGGGCTACCCGGTGGTGTGGCTCGTGATGCTGGTGATGGCCGGCTGGATGCTGGTCCTGTTCAAGCGCCGGCGCTGGCTGTGAGCCCCGGGCGCCGTGCGCGACAAGGCTCGCCCCCTGGTGCCGGGCGGGCTCGCGTGGACTGGCGGGTCGCCTAGTCGAGCTTGAAGCCGACGCGCACGGTCACCTGCCACTCGCTCGGCTTGCCGTCCTTGATCGCTCCGCGGATCTCGGCGACCTCAAACCACGACAGGTTGTGCAGCGTCGCGCCGGCCTTGCTGATTGCCGCTTCGATTGCCTTCTCGACGCTGACACTGGAGCCTCCGACGAGCTCGACCTTCTTGAAAACGCGCTCTGTCATCGTGTCCTCCTTGCGCAGCATAGCAACGTCCGGCGCCCTCGCAGCCTTCCCGCACCAGCGGGGAACTAACCATGGTGCGCTATAGTCGTGTGGGAAAGACGTGAGGACTGCAGAAGGCCTTTCCAGGCCTGCAAAGGGAGGAACCAAGCATGGCAACCAACGTCCCGCAACCCTCAACTGCGCCGCCGCAAGCGTCGGCTCCGCCGGGCAAGAAGGGCAGCAACACGCTCGTCTGGATCCTCGCCGGGTGCGGCGGAATCCTTGTGCTTGCGGTCATCATCATGGCCGTCCTCTTCTCCTGGGGCGCCCACAAGATGAAGGGCTTCGCCGAGTCGAGCAAGAGGAACCCCGCGCTCATGGCCGCCAAGATCATGGTGGCTGTCAACCCGGACCTCGAGATCGTGGCCGAGGACGACAACGCTGGCACCCTGACGGTGCGCAACAAGAAGACCGGCGAGCAGATCACCATGAACGCCGAGGACATCAAGAAGGGCCGCCTCAAGTTCACCAACAAGAAGGGTGAGGAGGTTACCTTCGAGGGCAGTGGCGAATCGGGCAAGGAGGGGTTCTCGGTCAAGTCGAAGGACGGAACCATGGCGTTCGGCAACGCGTCGGCCCAGGCGATGCCGTCCTGGGTGCCGTCCTACCCGGGTGCAAAGCCGATGGCGAACGCGTCCAAAACCAGCGCGGAGGGCATCTACGGGAGCTACTCCTTCCAGACCGGAGATCCGGCTGCCAAGGTCCTTGACTACTTCGATAGGGCGTTGAACGGCGACGGTTTCTCGGTCGAGAAGACCAAGGTGGAGGGCGGGGCGATGGCGGTCAGCAACCTCCACGCCAACCGCGACGATGGCAAGCGCGCCGTCAACGTCACGGTTATCCCCATCACCGGCGCCTCGCAGGTCACGGTGCAGTACACCACCAGTGGTGGCGTGAAGGACTGAGCCCGATCGTGTCCTTGTGATGCGAGGCCGGCGAAGTGCGCCGGCCTCGCGGCTTTTTCGCTCCCGGTCAGCGAACGAGGATGGTGACGAGCGCGATCACGGCCATGCCGCAGGCGGTGGCGAGCACGTCACGCTCGCGGCACACCGGTGTTGTCAGCGATGGGATCAGGTCGCTCGCGCCGAGGTAGAGGAAGAACCCCGCCAACACGAGCAGGAGGCCGCCGACCGCAGCCGCCTCCAACCTGAGCAGCAGACCAGCGCCGAGGCCAAGGATGAACAGCGATGCGTTGCCGACCAGTAGCCGCACTGCTTGGCGACGCTGATGGTGGTGGGAGAGCACAAGCGATACGGTGGTGATCCCGTCGGCGAATTTGTGCGTGCTCAGGGCGAGCGCCACCGCGAGCGCGGTCGCGAGCGACTGACGCAAGGCCGCCGCGAGCGCAAGTCCATCCACCGCCGAATGGAGCAGCAGCCCGAACGCGCCGTGCATCGCCAGCGGCGCGTGCACGTGCTGCTCGGGCGGGCAGTCCGAGTCCATGGCGTGCGAGTGCGGGTGGAGCACATGCAGCTTGTCCAGGGCCATGGTGCCGAGGAAGGCGGCGAGCACAAGCAGGAGCGTGAGCCTCGGTTCGCCGGCCAGCGAGCCGATCCCGTCAGGGATGAGCTCCAGCAGCGCAAGCGCCACCAGCGTGCCGGCCGAGAAACAAAGCAGCAGGCGCGCGTGCCGCTCCAGGCGCAGCGGCACGGCGCCACCGGCGAGCGTCGCCGCGACGACCGCAGCCGGGAATAGGAGCAAGGCCCAGACTGGCATGGCCCAATTCTAGCCCGGACTATTCACGAAGGTGCCTACTGCGGCCGCGGATGTGGCCGCCCTGGCGGGCGTACTCGGGCTTCGTCTCCTGCGGCGTACGGCACAGTACGCCTCGGATTCTCAGCCCTACGTGCGCCCACCATGACGACCACCTCCGCATCCTCGCTACGGCCCCTCATAAATAATCCGGGCTAGCCGCCGACGCTACAATCCGCTTATGAGCGACAGCGTTCGCCTCGACGTCTGGCTGGACGTTGCCTGCCTAGTCAAGACGCGCTCCCAGGCTAAGGAGCTGTGCGACGGCGGCAAGATCGAGGTCGCAGGCGTGCGGGCCAAGGCGCACCGGCTTGTGCGCGTTGGGGAGCACGTGCGCATCAGCCTTGCGCCTGGCGTGGAACGCGAGGTCGTGGTGCGTGTGCTCGCCGAGCGGCACATGGCGAAAGTGGATGCCCGGCGGTTGTTCGAAGATGTGACGCCGGCGCCATCGCCGGAGGAGCTGGAGCTCCGGCACCTGAGGCGCTTCGCACCCGCGCCAGCGCCGCCGAAAGGGGCGGGTCGTCCCGAGAAACGTGACCGCCGCAGGATCGAGCGCTTTCGGGGCCGCTGACGTGGCCACCGTGTCGCGGCTCATCAGCGTTGCGCGCGGGCTGCGCGCTCAGCGAACCACGCCGCCGTCCGGCGCAGGCCATCCTCCAGTGCGGTGGCGGGAGCGACGCCAAGCTCGCGCGGCAGCCGTGCCGACGTGATGCAGGAACGGCGCTGCTCCCCGGGCTTGGTGGGGCCATGCGTGGCGGCGCGATCGCTGCCGATGGCGTCGGCAAGCAGGCGGTAGAGCGCGACCACGCTCGTCTCGCGCCCGGTTCCGACGTTGTAGATCGCAAAGCCGCGCCGGTCGAGCGCCGCCACGTTGGCGGCCACGATGTCGGCGACGTAGACGTAATCACGAGTCTGCAGGCCGTCGCCGTTGATCACCACTGGACGCCCCGACAGCAGCCGGTCGAGGAAAATCGCGATCACGCCCGCTTCGCCGTGCGGATTCTGGCGCGGGCCGTAGACATTGGCGTAGCGCAATGCGACCGCGTCGAGGCCGTACTCCCGGTGGAAGAAGTAGAGGTAGCGCTCTACCGCCTGCTTGGCGACGCCGTAGGGAGACAGTGGGCAAGAGGGGTGGTCCTCGTCGGCGGGAAAGTGTTCCTGTTCGCCGTACATGGCTCCGCCGGTCGAGGCGAAGATCACGTGCCGGAGCGCCCCGCGGCGGCCAGCCTCAAGCAGGTTGAGCGTCCCGACGATGTTGACTTGTGCGTCGTGCACCGGGTCCGCGACGGACCGGCGCACGTCCATCTGTGCCGCGTGGTGGACGAGGACCTCAACGCCGGCGTCGGTGATGAGGTCCGCGGCCGCGCGTGAGCGGATGTCGAGCCTGTGGAAGGAAGCGCTGTCCGGCACGTTCTCCTTGCGTCCGCTCGAGAGGTCGTCAACAATCAGGACGCGGTGGCCAAGCGCCAGGAGCGCCTCGGCCACGTGGGAACCGATGAAGCCGGCGCCGCCAGTGACGCACATCGTGCGTGAGCTCATCGCGAAGCCTCTCTCCGGGCACCCCCTGCGCCGCCTTGTGCCCCTGGGACGGCGATTCTACCAACGCCCGACGACGGTGGTGGCGCGCGCGCTGCTCGGGAAGGTGCTAATGCGACAGCTACCGGAGGGACTGGCAGCGGTTCGCATCACCGAGGTCGAGGCCTACCTCGGCGTCGGCGACGCCGCCGCCCATACCTTCGGTGGCCGCCACACGGCGCGCAACGAGACAATGTGGGGCGAGGCCGGGCGCCTCTACGTGTACTTCACCTATGGCATGCACCACTGTGCTAACGTCACTACGCGCACGCCCGGGCAACCCGAGGCGGTGCTGCTGCGAGGCGGGGTCGTGGTGGCGGGCGCGGCGATCGCGAGCGCGCGCCGAGGCCGGCCCGGCGGTAGCTGTCTGCTCGACGGGCCGGCCAAGCTGTGCCAGGGGCTCGGCATTGACCGCACGCTCGACGGCGCCGATCTCACCGCGCCTGGCGAGGTTTGGCTGGCCGACGACGGGGTCGTGGTGCCGCGGAACCGGATCCGCGCGCTCGCGCGGGTCGGCGTCGCGTACGCGGGAGCGGCGGCGGCTTGGCCGCTGCGCTTCGTGCTCGATCTGGAGCCACAGCCGGCTGCGGGCGGGCGCGCGGGCCGGGGCGCACGCGCAGGCGCGCCACGACGCGGGTGAGGTCAGGCGGCAACGGCGCGGTGAACGTCAGCCTCGCGCCGGTGCCGGGGTGAACGAAGCTCAGGTGCGCGGCGTGAAGTGCGAGGCGAGCGACCTCGACCGGGTCGCTCTTCGGCTCGCCGTAGACCGCATCGCCAAGCACGGGATGGCGGAGGTAGGAGAGGTGGACCCTGACCTGGTGGGTGCGGCCGGTCCCCAGTTCGGCCTCGACCAGCGTGACCGGCCCGAGTGGCTCAGATGGCCGCAGCACGGTATGTGCCGGGCGCCCGCCGGTTCCCGGAGCAAGCGCGGCCCGGCGCGCGCCCGCACGAGGGCGTCCGATGCTGCGCGCCACCACGACCTCTCTCGCGAGGGCTCCGCGCACGAGCGCGAGATAGCGGCGCTCGACGCTGTGACTGCGAAACTGACGCTGCAGGGTCTCGGCCGCCAGGTGCGTGAGCGCCAGCACCATCACGCCCGAGGTGTCGCGGTCGAGCCGGTGCACGATGTGCACCCGGCGCGATTGGCCGCTGCGGCGCTCGACCTCGGCCGCCGTGCGGCTCAGGACGGTGTCTTCCTCCTTGTCGAACGTCGGGTGGGTGAGCAGGCCCGCAGGCTTGCTGACAACGACGACATCGCCGTCGAGGAAGAGCACTTCGATCGGCGGCGTGCGCGCTGGGGCGGTACGGCGCGGCAGGTTGGGGCGGTGCGCGACCGCATCGGATGGCGAGACCCAGCAACCTGCGTCGAACGTCACCACGCCGTTGACGAGCACGTGGCCGACCTCGACCTCACGCCGGGCGCGCGAGAAGGACGAGGCCAGCATTTCCTGCACGACGCGGCCGAGACGCCGTCGATCGCGTTGCACGCATGCAGCCTAGCACCCGGGACGCCGGAGCCGCCGGCAGCGAGCGCTGTGGACAAGCGCGCGTGAGCCCGATAGGGTACGGGCGCAATGACACGGGCGCGCGCAAACGTGGAGAACGTCGCGGCGCTGCTCGAGCGGGCGCGCCGAGCCGGCCTCGCGGTCGGCTTTAGCGCACTCGTGGCGCGCCAGGGGCGCAACGGTACAGTGTGGTGCTCCGGCTCTCGGTCGATCGGCGGCGAGCTCGTGACCCCCGATGTGCTCTTCGACCTTGCGTCGCTGACGAAGCCGCTGGTAACCGCGACGTTGCTGCTGCTTGCGCGGCGCGACGGTCTCGACCTCGACGCACCGCTGGCGGAGCTTTTGCCCGAGCTGGCGACGAGCCCATGGCGTGCGGTTTCTCTGGTCCAGTGCGCGACGCATAGCGCCGGCTTTCCGCCGTGGGCGCCGCTCTACGCGTTCGGCGGCTGCTCGCGCGAGGCGTACCTGCGGGCGCTTGCGCAGATGGAGCCGGTCGCGCCTCCGGGCGTCCGCGTTGAGTACTCATGTCCGGGGTTCATCGCGCTCGGCCTGGCGCTCGATCGCTGCGGCGGCGCCGACCTCGCGACCCTCTTCGATGAGCGTGTGGCGACGCCGCTTGGCCTCGCGGGCGAACTCCAGTTTGCTCCCGGAAGGGAGCGTCCGATTGTGGCCGGCGAGGCGCGCTGGTTCGTCGAGAGCGATCTGCTGGCTCGGCGTGGGCTCGCGGGAGAACCGCCTCCGGCGCGCACAGGCATTGCGCCGTGCGATGACGGCAATGCGCGGGGCCTCGGCGGAGTCGGTGGCAACGCAGGCCTGTTCGGCACGGCCGCGGCGGTCGCGGCGCTCGCGGCCGAGTACCTCCCCGGTGGCGGCAGGCTGCTCACGGCCGCGGAGGCGGGCTTCGCCACGAGCTGCCGCACGGCCGGGCTCGAGCAGGCCCGCGGCCTGGGCTGGCAACTCGCGGCGACGCCGGGCTGTTCCGCGGGCGCTGCCTTGCCTGCGTCCGCGTTCGGGCATACGGGCTTCACCGGCGTCTCGGTGTGGGCGGACCCGGCGAGTTCTCGCGTGTACGTCCTGCTCGGCAACCGTCTCCACCCCGGCGGTAGGACGCCTGATCTCCACCCGCTGCGGCGCTGCTTCCATGCGCTCGCATCTCGTGACCAGGTGCAGGCTGCAGGGAGCGTGGGCTTTTGAGCGGCTGGCGGCTCGCGCGCGAGCTCACCCTGGCGGTGGTGATGCTGGCCGCGCTCGCAAGCGCCCCGTGCACGGCGCAACAGTCACAGCCCGCGGCAAACCCTGGGGAGCTCACCCGAATCCACGAAGAAGTGCGCCAGATCGAGGAGCACCTGCGTGCGCTCGAGAGCGAGAAGGCAGGGCTCGGACACGAGCGCGAGGTGCTCGACGCCGAGCTGCACCTGGCTGGACTGCGGGTGCGTGAGGGGGAGCAGGCGAGAGTTGTCGCCGATGCTGGTGTTGCGCAGGCGGAGCGCGCGGCGGCGCAGTCGCAGGTCGCCCTCGATCGGGCGATGGAGCGCCTGCGGGTGCAGGTCTCGCTGCTTGTCATGCTCGGTCGCGCCGGCCTCCTGCCGCTCGTCCTTGATGCCGCGACCGGCGAGGGTGACCCGGCGGTGAAGGTGACGCTGGCGCTAGCCGTAGTTGGCGAGCAAAAGCGACGGCGCGATGAGGCGGTAACCCTGATGGAGGAACGCACCGCGGTCCTGGCGGCGCTCTCACGTCGGCGCGAGGATGCCGAGAGCGCCACGCGTCAGCTCGAAGCGCGACGGCGCGACTTGGTGGCTGTGCGCGAGCGTGTCGAGGCGAAGCTGACGGCGCTCGAGAAGGAGCGACGCACCGGCGCCGGAGTGCTGGCCGAGGCGCGCGAGGCGGAGGAACGGCTCGAGCGACTCTGGGGCACCATCGAAAGCGGGACCGGCCTCGAATCGGACGTCCGCCTGCTGCGCGGCGGCCTCTCCTGGCCACTTCCGACCGCCCGCGTGGTGCAGGGCTTCGGCCCACACCGTGACCCCCACTATGGCACGGTGACGGTGTCGCACGGCATCGTCCTCGCGGCACGAGCCGGCAGCGACGTGCGTGCAATCGCGGCCGGCACGGTCGCCTATGCGCAGTTCTTCAAGGGCTATGGCAACGTCGTCATCGTCAGCCACGGCAGCGAGGTGTACTCGCTCTACGGCCGTCTCGCGAGTATGCTTGTGGGAGCTGGAAGACGGGTCGCCACCGGCGACCCGCTCGGGCTTATGGGCCGGGACGAACAAGGCGGCGGAGAAACCTACTTCGAGATCCGCGTTGGCAAGAACGCCGAGGATCCCATGGTCTGGCTGAAGGGCGCAGGAAGGTGAGGCGACGGTGAAGCTGCGGTGGGCGTTCGTTGCGGTGTCGGTGGTGTTGGTCGTAGCAGTCGTGGCCGTCGCCGCCGGGGCGGTTGGGGGATCGAGCCAGGGGCTGTACCGCTTGCTCGGGCAGCTAGGCCAGGTGCTCGCGCTGGTGCACTCCTCGTACGTCGAGCCGGTAGCAGCGGAGAAACTCGAGACCGGGGCCATGGCCGGTGTCGTCGAGGCCGCCGACCCTGGCGGAGCATACGTGCCCGAGCAGTTTCGTGCCGAAATCGCCCGCGTGCGCGCGCGCAGCCTGCCCCCGTTCGGTCTGGTCCTGGGCAAGCGCTCCAGCTACCCGATCGTGCTGCAGGTGATTCCGAGCTCGCCGGCCGCGCGCGCTGGGGTCGTCACCGGGGAGCTCGTCGAGCGCGTCGGCGACGAGCCCGTGCGCGCACGCCCGCTGTGGCGCGCGTTGACGCTGCTCGATGTCGCCGAGAGCCAGGGCAAGTCCATCACCGTGGACGTGATCGACCGCAGGCTAGCGGGCAAGCGCACGGTCACGCTTGTCGCGGTGCCATTCGCGAGGCCGAAGGGTGCGGCCAGCGAGCGGGACGGCATCCCGGTGATCGTAGCGCCGCTGCTTGACGTGGCCGCAGGCGAGGAACTCTCATCCGTGCTGCAGCCGCTTTCAACGAGGCCGGGCCTGGTCGTGGATCTGCGTGGGGTCGCGCTCGGGTCGCCCGAGGGCGCGGCAAAGGTGGCGGCTCAGCTTGCGGGCGGCGAGGTGCAGGTGGTTCTGGCACGCAAAGACGGCAAGCAACAGGTCATGCGCCAGAAAGGTCCGGAGCGCTCGTGGAAGCTAGTGGTGTGCATTGACAATACGACTGCCGGCGCGGCGGAGCTACTCGCGGTCACGCTCAAGATCCGGGGCGCCACGTTGGTCGGGATGGAGAGCTTCGGCGACACGGGCCAACGGCGCCCGGTCAGCGGCGCGGGCGGTGAGGTTTGGCTCGCCTCCTCATGGGGGCTGACGCCGGACGGGAAGGCGATTCTGGGCGACGGCCTGAAGCCCGACGAGACGGTGCGTCCGCGCACCGGAGAGGACGCCATCCTGGCGCGCGCCTTGGAGCTGGCCGGTGGGCAGGCTCTCAAGAAAGCTGCCTAGCTCGCGCGGTGCACGGCGCGGGGGCGCGGGCCGTCCCTCCGCGCTTCGTGTCGTGGCGGCACTGGCGCTCGTGGGCGCGGGCGTCGCCCTCGTCATCGTCTTCGGCCGCCGAGCCCCGCGGCCAACCCCGGAGACCGTTCCCGACCCGGCGGAGGTTGTGCGCGCGGTTGCGAGTCGGCTCGGTTGTGCTTCCGAGCGGATCACGGTTGAGCGTGTCACCGACCGTGAGGGCGCGCTGTCCGCGGTGACCGTGCACGCGCCGGCCGGCTTCAACGTGGAGCGCTTCGAGCTTGAGCTCGAGGCGGCGGTGCACAACCTCGCCGGCCGTTTGGCAGCTCAGCCTCTGACTGAGAGGGGCGGCTACGGGCTCGCGCGGCTGGAGGGTGTGGTCGCCGGGCAGCGCGTGCGCGTGGTTGTGCTGGGCGAGGAACCACCGGTGAGGCCAAAGGGCGTGCGCGCAGCGCAGGCACGCCCACGGCTTGCGATCGTGCTCGACGACGCGGGCGCGTCACGGGGGGTGGTGGAGGAAATCGCCCGTCTGCCGCGCGCGGTGGCGGTTGCGGTGCTGCCGAACGCGGCGCATTCGGCTGAAGTGGCGCGTGCGCTTGCGGCGCAAGGGCGTGAAATTCTCCTCCACCTGCCGATGCAGCCGGTGGGAGGCCCGGGCCCGGGGCCGGGAGACGGGGCGATCGAGGTCGGCCTGACGCGCGAGGAGATCGGTGAACGCGTCGCGCGCGCGCTTGCGGTCGTTGCCGAAGCGCGCGGGGTCAACAATCACATGGGTTCCCTGGCGACGACGGACATGCCCACTATGAGGGCGGTGATGGCCACGCTGGCGAACCGCAAGCTCTTCTTCCTCGACTCGCGCACCTCGGCCGCCACGGTGGCCGAGCAGGCCGCGCGCGATGCGGGCGTGCCAACGCTGCGCCGCGACGTGTTTCTCGACGTTGTCAGCGAACCCGATGCGGTGCGCCGTGCACTGCAGCAGGCGGTGGCGCGTGCGCGCAGCAGCGGTGGCGCGGTTGCCATCGGCCACGTCCACCCGATGACGATTGAAGTGCTGCTGCAAGAGTTGCCGGCGCTGGCGAACGAGGTCAAGCTCGTGCCGCCTTCGCAGCTCGCTGACTAGGAGCCTATCCGAGTAATCGGGTGCGGTTGCGTTACGAGCGCCGCGGGGCCAGATGCAAGGCGCCGCGACGAAGGCGATGCTCCCCCATCGGCGAGAAGCGGCAACGCAGCAGATGGCCCCGCGCCGCCGTAACCCTCCGGGCGCAGGGGTGTTGTGGGCCCATGCTGTGTTGCTCGTCGTCGACGATGCTCATGCATCGACTTCCTCCTCGCGCCTTGCCTGCGCCTCGCAAGCCCCCTGCGCGCGACTCGCCCCATTACTCGGATAGGCTCCTAGCTCTCCTCGATCTCGAGCGTGCTGGTCACCCTGCAATCAGGGCGTAGCGACGCCAGTGCGGAACAATAGGTGGAATGCGAGAGCTCGACCGCGCGCGCGACCTTGTCCCGGTCCAGGCCGCGGCCTCGGATCCGGTACGTGATTTTGAGATGGGTGAAGTACTTCGGATTGGAGTCCGCGCGCTTTCCGTCGACCTGGACCTTGAGGCCCGCGAGCGGCTGCCTCATTTTCTCGAGGATCGCCACCACGTCCATGGCGGTGCAGCCACCCACGGCGATTGCCATCAGCTCCATCGGCGAGGCGCCAAGATGCCCCGCCGGTGCGGCCGAATCGAGCACGAGCCCGTGCCCGCTGTTGGCGTGGGCGAGGAAACGCATCCCCGATTCCCAGACGATACTGGCGCGCATCGGTTCCGCCATCGCAACCTCCCGCGGCGCTCAAGTGTAGCGGATGGCCGCCGTGCTAGCCGAGCAGAGAGGCGAGCAGAAGCATGAGCAGGAGAGCCGTGGCGAGGGCTTCAAAAGCGCCGAACTCGACGTGGCCTGTGCCTGGGCGCATGTGCGTGTTTGCCTCCATTGGGCCGCTAGTCCTCCCTTCCCGTGTACGGGCGTCAGGGCTGAAATGCTGTAATCCCATTGCCATGATGCTATAATAGCATGTCACATTTACTTCGCACAGCTCAATAAGTTAGGTCTTCTTGGAAAAGCGAGAACTGAGCACAAAATGCTGTTATCCCATTGTTTCTTATGGCTATACGGCATTGGCGTGCGTTCCGTGGCAGGACCTTGATAATGGTGTACGGCTCTACTCGAGGATGCACGGGCTTATGCGCTCGGCTTTTCAGCGCCATGGTCTGGTGGCCTATCGGCGACGGTATACTCGAGCCGTGACAAGGGAGGAAATCCTCAAGCTCACGCATATGGTGAGCTGCGCGGGTTGAGCGTCGAAGCTAGGTCCGGCGGACCTACACAGCGTTCTCGCGAGCTTGCCCGAGACGGACGATCCACGCCTGCTCGTGGGCAGCAGAACGTTTGACGATGCGGGCGTCTTCCGTCTCTCGGATGAGGTCGCGCTCGTCCAGTCGGTGGACTTCTTCACGCCGGTCGTGGACGACCCGTTCGATTTCGGGCGCATCGCAGCGGCAAACGCGCTCTCGGACATCTATGCTATGGGCGCCGAGCCGCTGACAGCGCTGGCTGTGTGTACCTTCCCCAGGGACGCGCTGCCGCTCACGGCGCTGCGCGAGACGCTCGCCGGCGGCCTGGCCGTCTTGCGCGAGGAGGGCGTCGTCCCGCTTGGGGGGCACACCGTCAAGGGCCCCGAGTTCACCTACGGCCTGGCAGTGACCGGGGTGGTACACCCGGCGCGCATACTCACCAACGCCGGAGCACGCGCCGGCGATGCGCTGGTGCTCACGAAGCCGCTCGGCACAGGCGTGCTTTCGACGGCGCTCAAGCGCGACGAGCTGGGACGTGAAGCCGCGCGCTCGCTGGTGGCCACCATGGCGACAACGAATCGTCGCGCGGCTCAGGCATGCGCTCAAGTCGAGGTTCACGCTCTCACTGACGTGACTGGCTTCGGGCTGCTGGGACATCTGTTGGAGATGGCGGTGGCGAGCGCGGTCGCGGCCGAAATCGACGCGAAGGCGGTGCCGACGCTGCGGGGCGCGCTCGCGGCCACGGCCCGCGGCGCAATCCCGGGCGGGCTCGTCGCCAACCGCGTGTGGCTCGGAGAGCGCGTGCGGTTCGAGGGCGTCGACACCGCAACAGCGGACCTGCTCTGTGATCCGCAGACGTCGGGAGGCCTGCTTGCCGCCGTAGCAGCGGGCGATGCGCACGCGCTCGTCGCCGCGTGTGCACAGCGCGGCGTTGCGGCACAGATCGTCGGTCGCATTGTGGCCGGAGCGGCCGGTACGATCACGGTCTCATAGCCGCCATTTTGGGTGCGGGAGCGGCGCGGGAAGCGGGGGAGCGTGCGGTGTGTGGCCGGGCGCCTCTTGTGTGCGAGGCGCTCCGGCAAGGCATTCGTACTAGGCCGCAAGCATCTCGGCAAAGAAACGCTCGACCGCTTCGATCAACTCGTGTGCGCTTGTCACCTGGGAGAGTAACCGGCGTAGCCGGCGCCCCTCGGGCAGGCCGTGCGTGTACCAGCCTGTGAATTTGCGCAGTTTGTGCAGCGCGCTGCGCTCGTCCTCACGCCGCACCACCTCGAGGAAATGGTCGTGGATCAGGGCGTGCCGCTGGGCCAGCGTCGGCAGGGCATAGCCCTCGCCCTTCAGCACCGCAGCGGCTTGGCGGAAGATCCACGGGTTGGTCAGGCTGGCGCGGCCGATCATCACCGCGTCGCAGCCAGTTTCCCGCTGCATCTTGTGCGCGTCCTCGGGAGCTGTGACGTCACCGTTTCCAATCACGGGGATGCGCAACGAGCGCTTCAGACGGGCAATGTGCTCCCAGTCGGCGCGGCCGGAAAAGTGCTGGCGCGCAGTACGGGGGTGCAGCGTGACGGCTGTGGCGCCTTCGTCCTCGCAGATCCGGCCTAGTTCGAGGTAGCTGAACGCCCGCTCGTGCAGGCCGAGGCGGAATTTCACCGTGACGGGCAGCCGGACCGCGCCGCGCACGGCGCGCACGATCGCGGCGGCGAGCGGTAGGTTGCCCCCAAGTGCGGCGCCAGCGCAGCCCCTGAGGACTTTGTTGGCCGGGCACCCCATGTTGATGTCGCAGACGTCCGCGCCGAGCGCCTCGACGATGCGCGCGGAGTTTGCCATGCGCGCGGGATCGGCGCCGTAGATCTGGATCGCAAGCGGCCGCTCCGCCGCGACGAATTGGAGCAGCCGGAGCGTGCCCTCCTTCTGCCGAGTGAGGCCCTCGCTGGAGATGAACTCCATCGAGACCAGGCCACAGCCGCCGAGGCGGCGGATCAGCAGGCGGAAATCTCGGTCCGTGATCCCCGCCATCGGCGCCAGCACCAGGGCAGGATCGAGCTCGAGGTCGCCGAGGCGCACCATCTTTTTGAGTGTAGCAACAGGGAACGGCAGATTATCAGCGTGACACGCCGACGGCGACCGCGAGGCGGGAAAGGAGCTGGCCGCGCGAGCTGATGCGCAGCTTCGCGTAGGCGTGCTTGAGGTGGTCTTTGACGGTGTAGTCGGAGATGCCAAGCTGGCGGGCGATCGTGGCCACCTTGTGGCCCTGTAGGGCGGCGGCCAACACCTCGGCTTCGCGCGGTGAGATCTCGAATTCCTCGAAACGCTCGCGGATCTCTTCGGCACCAGGCAAGCGGGTCGGGGTGAGCACAACCAGGAAGTACACCGCTGGGGAAAGGCCCGACAGCCCGACGATCTCGAGACGCCACTGCGAGCCATCGGCGGTAGCCACGACCTGCCGCCGCACACGGCCGTCGCCGGCGCGCAAGCGCGCCATCTCGGCGACGATGAGGTCGAGCAGCGGCGAGCCGCCACCGGCGCCGCCTCTGCTTCTCGCTCCGGCACGGGTGTGCGCGAGCATCTCCTCGCCGCGCGGGTTTGCGAACACCACCTTGCCCTGTGCATCGACGAGCAGGTGTGCCTCGTCGGTGACCCCGATCATGTGGATGAGGATCTCGACCTGGCGGCTGGCGGCGCAGCGCTCAACGAGGGCCTGCAGCGCGCCCTCGAGCATCGGCCCGAGCGATGCACAGGGACGCAGGTTTCTTGCGGATGACGTCGGGGCGTGAAGCTCACACTCTCCTGTCAGGTTGTCGGTTGGCTGCAACTGCAGGCACCGCCGCGGTGGTTTCGAGGTCACGCCCCAGCGATAGAGGACGGTGGGTCCGTCGGGTAGTTGCTTCAGGCGCAGGGTACAGCCGGAAGCGCCGGCGGCACGCGCGAGGCCAGCAAGGATCGCAGCCATTGCCGGATCATGCGGAACCGGGAGTCTGGGAGCAGGGAGCCGCAGAGGCCGCCACACCACGGCCAGTGTAACGAGGCCACCCGTTGGCTGCAATCAGGGTGGCCGGCGCACGCCAGCGTGCTAGTTTGACGAGCACGCGCCCGTGACGCCTGCTACGTCGGGTCGAACCTAAACGCGGCGGGAAGCAGCGCAGTGATCGTCGTGAGCACCGGTTCGCCGCCCTCCGGAGAGGCCAGGATCACCTCCATGTCGGGTGCGAATTCGGCGAGCACTTGGCGGCACGCGCCGCACGGTGCGACAGCGTCTCCGTTTGCCACCACGGCGACGGCCACGGGGCGGGTGCCCGCAACAACTGCTGCCGCAACTGCGTTGCGCTCGGCGCACACCGTCAGGCCGAACGAGCTATTCTCAACGTTGCAGCCCACGAAGATGCGCTCATCAGCGCCCAAAACCGCGGCGCCGACTGGGAAGTGGGAGTACGGTGCGTAGGCCTGCTTCTGGGCGCGGCGCGCAGCTTCCACGAGGCGGTTGACGGTTACATGGGCGAGGCTCATGCGGTAACCATAGCGGCCTGCGTGGGCAAGGACAAGTGGCGGGCACGTGTTCTTGACCGGAGCTTTCGCGCGCGTGTAGAGTGCGCCACGCACCCAACGTGCAGAAGGGAAGCACGACCATGAGCGCTGACAGAATGAAGGCACCGGAGTGGGGCGAGCGCATCGGCTGGGACGGGACGGCGATCCAGGTCCCGAAGAAGCCGATCATTCCCTTCGTCGAAGGCGATGGGACGGGCCCGGACATCTGGCGCGCCACGCAGCGCGTGCTGGACGCGGCGGTGGAGAAGGCGTACCAGGGCGCCCGCCGGATCGGCTGGGTCGAGGTGCTTGCCGGCGAGAAGGCGTTCAATGCAACCGGGAGCTGGCTGCCCGATGAGACGCTCAAGGCGATCAGCATGTACCGGGTCGCGATCAAGGGACCGCTCACCACGCCGGTCGGCGGCGGCATCCGTTCGCTCAATGTGACGCTCCGGCAGGTGCTCGACCTCTACGCGTGCGTGCGACCGGTGCGCTGGATCCCCGGGGTGCCATCGCCGGTGAAGCGGCCGCAGGACGTCAACGTCGTTATCTACCGCGAGAACACCGAGGACGTCTACGCCGGCATCGAGTGGCAGGGCGGCAGCCCCGAGGCCGAGAAACTGCGGCTGTTCATCGAGAAGGAGCTCGGCAAGAAGATCCGTCCCAACTCCGGCATCGGGATCAAACCGATCTCGGCGTTTGGCACGCAACGGCTCGTGGCAAAGGCGATTCGTTTCGCGATCGCGAGCGGCCGCGACTCGGTGACGTTGGTCCACAAGGGGAACATCATGAAGTTCACCGAGGGCGCCTTCCGCGACTGGGGGTACCAGATCGCCCGCGAACAGTTCGGCACAACTGCGGTGACAGAGCAGCAGCTGTGGGACGTATACGGCGGCAAGATGCCGGCCGACAAGAAGGTGCTCATCAAGGACCGCATCGCCGACTCGATGTTTCAGCAGGTGTTGCTGCGCCCGACCGAGTACTCGGTTGTGTGCACCCCGAACCTCAACGGCGACTATCTCTCCGATGCGCTCGCCGCGCAGGTCGGCGGGCTCGGCATGGCCCCCGGTTCGAACGAAGGTGATGAGCACGCGCTGTTTGAGGCGACGCACGGCACGGCGCCGAAGTACGCCAACCAGGACAAGATCAACCCGGGCTCGCAGATCCTCTCGGGCGAGATGATGCTCCGTCACCTTGGCTGGCGCGAGGCCGCCGACCTCGTGGGCAAGGGCATCGAGGGCGCCGTGGCGGCAAAGACCGTCACCTACGATCTGCATCGCCTCATGGAGGGCGCCACGCTGACGTCGTGCTCGGGTTTCGGCGAGGCGATCGTGGCTCATATGTAGCTGCTGCGGCGGTGTCATCAATACGTCATCTCGTCGGCGCCTCGTGTCTAATAACCGGGGCGCCGATGTGCGTGCGTGGCTCGAGTCGAGTGGCGGCAAGCTGGTATACGATCGCGACGCAGGAGGGCGGCATGGAAGCAAGAGGCGCACCGGGGTCAAGGCGGCCGCGCATCTCCGCGGTCATCACCACGTTCAACGAGGAGAGCAACATAGCGGCGTGCATCGAATCGTTGCTCTGGTGCGACGAGGTCGTCGTCGTTGACTCGTTCTCCACCGATCGGACGCCCGAGATCGCGCGTTCGTATGACAAGGCCCGTCTCCTGCAGCGGCGCTACTTTGGCTCCGCGGCGCAGAAGAACTGGGCCATGGACCAAACGCAGTTCGAGTGGATCCTGATTTTCGACGCTGACGAGCGCTGCACGCCGGCGTTGCAGGCCGAGATCGAGAGCGAGCTTGCTGCCGGCGCACGCGCCGAGGCCTACATCATCAAACGCCGGGTCTTCTTCATGGATCGTGTCATCCGGTTCTCCGGCTGGCAGCACGACCGCGTCGTGCGACTCGTGCTGCGCGACGCCGGCCGCTACCCTGACAAGCGCGTCCACACCGACATGGAGACCAGGACGCCGGCCTGGCTGCTCAAGCAGCCGATGCTGCACTACATGATCGAGTCGTTGGACAGCTATCTCCCGCGGATCGTGACCTACGGCTTCTGGGGCGCGGCCCAGGGGTGGAAGACCGGGCGCCGGAGCGGAGCGCTCGAGGTTTTCGGCCGCACGACCTGGCGCTTCCTGCGCATGTACCTGTTCCAGTTCGGGTTCCTCGACGGCATGCCCGGGCTGGTGTTCTGCCTGTTGCAGGCCTTCGGCACCTACCTCAAGTACGCCATCCTCTGGGGTTGGCGCGCCAACGCCGCCAGGGGCGTGCAACCCGCACTGCCCAGCTTTGAGAGCGACACCTCGGTGTTTCGCTGGCACGGGAGCGCACCGGGGCAGAACTGACCATCTGCTAGCGCGTGAGCGTCTCCAGGCGGCGTAGGAACTCGGCGGGCGCCTCGAAACCGATCAGGCGCTTATCCGGTACCTCAACGCCGTTGCGATAGAAAGCAACCGTTGGCACCCCAGCGACGCCGAAGCGCTGGCGCACGGCGTCAGTGTCTGGGTCGGCCCGGGTCAGATCTACCTTGAAGCGCGCAAAGCCGGCAAGCTGCGCCGCCACCTCGGCATCGCTGAAGGTCTTCTCGTCCAGTTCCTTGCACGGGGCGCACCAGGTTGCAAAGAAGTCGAGCACGACGGGCTGCCTGCCGGCGATGGCGCGCGCGACCGCGGCCTCGTCGTACGGCTGCCAGAGCAGCGCGTGCTGCGGGGACGCGTTGCTGCGCGGGTACACGAGCACGCCGGCGACCAGCACGGCGACGCTCGCGCAACGCATGACGCGATCGACCAAGGGCTGCTCATGGCCGGGGCGCGCGATGACGATCAGGTAGAGCCCGCCCAGGATCAGCAGGCCGGCAAAGATCCGGTCGCCGAGCGGCTCGATGAAGGGCCGCACGAAGTACGCCGCCAGAGCGACCAGCAGCACACCGAAGAGCTGGCGTACGCCGAGCATCCAAACACCCGAGTTGGGCAGGCGGTCGAGGGCGCGAACGAAAACGGCAAGCAGCAGGAAGGGGGCGCCGAGGCCGAGCGCGAGGACAAAGAACAACAGGAAGCCGAGCAACACGTCTTGGCGCTGGCCCACATAGGTGAGCAGTCCGAGCACGAACGGACCGATACAGGGCGCAGCCACCACGCCGACGACGAGGCCCATGAGGAGGGCGCCACCTGCGCCTGTTCGGCCGCCCGACACGCGCGTCGCCCACGCGGGAACCCGCAGCTCCCACGCGCCGAACATCGAGGCGGCGAGCGCCAACAACACGGCGACGACAAGCCCGACCAGCCACGGCGACTGCAGCGCGGCGCCGAACAGGCGGCCGGTAAGGGCGGCGAGCACGCCGAGCGCCGAGTAGGTCACGCTCATGCCAAGCACGTAAATGAAGGCCAGGAGCCAGGTGTGGGCGCGCGACCGCGCGCTCTGGGCGGAGAAGAAGCCGATCGTGATAGGAATGAGCGGGTACACGCACGGGGTCAGGTTGAGTGCCAGTCCGGCCACGAAGACGAGCATGAGCTGCAGCAGCAGCGAGCCGTGGCGGAAGTGTTCACTCAGCTTCTGCGGCCCGGCCTGGGGGGTCTGGAAGGTCTGCAGCGGGGCGGGAGTGTACGGCGAGGGGGGAACCTCGACTCCGGCCCGCGGCGCCGCCACGCCCCGACTCACCTCCGACAACGCGAACCCGACCTCGGCCGGAGGCAGACAGACGCGGTCGTTGCACGCCTGCGCCGCGACCGCGCCTGAGAGCTGTGCGGGGGCTCCTGCGTCGAGTGCCCGGTGGACCTTGATCGTCACCGTCACGTTGCCCTGGAACACCGCGACCTTGTCCTCGCTGAACGCGAGTTTGGCGAGCGTGTGGGCGGGAAACGCGGGCGTGTCCGCGGTCCATCCGTGCGGAAGCTGCAACGTGACCCGGGTTGGGATCAGGTAGGGGTCGAGTGGCGAATTCGAGTTGATGTGCCAGCCCTCCCGAACGGAGACGGTGACGGCGACGATTGCGCTCGCGCCCGGGCGCGGCGGCTCGCCCTGCCAGGAGGCCGTGACCGAGAACAACGGCGCCTCGGCAGACCCAAGTACGGGTGCGGCTGCGAGCAACGCAAGGGCAAGAATTCGACGCACGCCACCTCCTGGGCCGTAAATCTACCACGGCGACTCCCGCGCAAGCGTTGCGTGCGGTGGTTCCTGCCGGGTGCCCCTGTCTCTTGGGTCGGTGACCGTCGCTATCTACTTGTTGCTGAATGGGTTGGCGCACAGCCGCCTGATTGTGGTGGCGCGCCGTGACAACCGGGAAGGTGTGGTGTTGGCGTGACAATTGCACAGTATTGCGCTGAACGTGTAAGGCATTTATCATAGGTAAAGCCCGATGGCGGGCGAAAGGGGGACGCGATGAAGCGGACGATCCTCGTGGTGGCCGTGGCGGCAGTTGCTTTCGGCCTCGTCAGCCTGGCAGCGAGCGCGGCGCCGACCTACATCGGCGCCGAAAAGTGCAAGATGTGCCACAAGCTGCAGTACGACTCGTGGCTCGCTCTCGGCACGCACTCAAAGGCGCTCGACAAGGCGAAGGCGGCCAAGAACATGACGTTCGACGCATCCTGCCTTGCCTGTCACGCGACGAACAAGGATGAAGCGCTAGCGGGTGTGCAGTGCGAAGCGTGCCATAGCGCCGGCTCTGACTACAAATCCATGTCCATCATGAAGGACATTGAGAAGGCGAAGGCGGCTGGCTTGGTCATCCCGGTGCAGGGGACGTGCGATGGCTGCCACGACGGCAAGGATCACCACAAGAAAATCACGTTCACAAAGGACGTGCACGCACATAAGAAGTAGGCGAGACGGAACTGGGTTGCAAGGCGGCGGGCGGCCCGCAAGGGGCCGTCCGTTCCGTTTCTGGGGCCGAAAGCCCGGCAGCAAGCTACCAGGTCACGTCAACCCTAGCCGGCGCACCGGTGAAGCGGGACACGAGCACGAAACGGTTGCGCCGGCCGTAAAGGTAGACGTCGCGGGTCAGGCGAACGTCGTCAGTGCAGTACGACTCGATCAGGTCGAGACGTCCCTCTTTCCACCACGCCAGCGCTTGCAGACCGTCAGCCGTCTTGCCGCTGCCGATGGTCGCCTGCACGACCGACTCGAGCTTGGGACGGAAGCCGAGCTTCTGCTGCAAGTCAAGCATGAGGTCGAGCGTTGCCACGGACCCGAACGAGACCTCGCGGTAGCCGCGTAGGACCTCGTAGTCGAAGCCGACCAGGTTGTAGCCGACGACAAGCTCGGCGCCGAGCAGCAGCTCGATCAGCGCGCTGGCGTCGCGCTCGAAAAAGCTGTGAAAGCTGTCGTCGCAGAACGAATACACGACGCCGACCGACATGCCGAGCTCTTTCATCGCAGTGCGGCCACCTACGTCGGCGAAGGAGCGCTGCGTCTCGAGGTCGAAGACGAGGATGTTGCGCCCTGCCGGCGCCGCACGCCCGGCGTTGTCCTCGAACAGGTTCAACTGCCCGCTCCACTTCTCGGTCGGGGATCGCACTCGATCGGCCTCCTGCGGAGCACGCAGTGTACCATGCAGCGGATGCTCGAAGTGGTCCCGTCACGGTGCCTGTCGGCGCCGGTTGGCGCTGCTGCAGCGCCGTTTTCTCCCTGGATCGAGATTGCAGCGCTGGTCAACGTGGTGGTGGCGGAGTGGGCGTTTTCGGACTCGTTTTGGCTGCACTGGGCGGTGCCCGTGTGGGCCGGGCGCGCGGACGCAAGGGCAGCCGTCGCGTTCGACCCGGGACGGCGCGCCGCGTACCCAGGTGAACCTTCCGAAGGCGAGCGGGCGCACGTCTGCGCCCTCGACAGCGACAGCGCGCGGGCGCTGTGGGAGAGCCTGTGGAGCGGCTTCCAGCCGCTCTTGCACCACCATGCCGCGCTCGGGCTGACCTCAGGGCTCGGCGAAGCACTATCAGAGTTTCGACGGCGCTGCCTACGGTTGATGGCGCCGCCGGGCGACGCTGGACTAAGCAACGAGCGGATCGCGGCGGCGATGGCGCAGCTCGCGGCACAGATCGAGACACGACCGCTTAAGGAGAGCGAAATCCGAGTCAGCCGCTGCCGGGTCGGCGTGGGCTGGTACCCGCACGGAGTGGCGCCGTCACTGGCCGACCCGGAGCTGCTCGTTAGGGGTGCAGCCTGTCCCTTCCAAGCTTTGGGCCAGAAGTCGGGACCGGGCGCTCGTCAGCGCTAGCGGGCCGCGACCGGCTGCGCTGCCCACCTACGGCCAGACTAAAGCACCATCACAGATCGTAAAGGCTGTCGTCGCGCGTCGGGGCTTCAGGGCCGGCGCCGTTCTGTTCGCCCAGCTCCGCCTCGAGCTGCGGCCCCAGCTCTTCCTCGAGCGCCTCGGGATCCTCGCCGGCCTCCATGCGTTGGAACATCTCCTGCATGGAGGGCGTGACCGGCTCCCCCGAAGCCTCCGCGAGCCGGCGCATCATGCGCGCGATCGTGCGTGGGTCTTCGGCGTCCCTCTCATCGAGGTTCGCGGCCATGCGCATCATCTCGTGCTCCATGTGGTTCATCGCGGCATCGTCGCCAGGGCCCGCCGTGCCCGTGGGCGCCTTGGCTACGCTTGTTCGCCCACGGCTGAGAGCGAACGAGGACGGCACGCGCTCGAGCTTGGTGCCGCCGCAACGCGGGCACACGGGCGTGCGCTTCGCGCTTGCCGCAAGCGAGAGGAAACTGTAGATGCGGTTACAGGCGGGGCACAGGTATTCGAAGATTGGCATGATCGGCTCGCCGCGTCGCGGCATGCGCATTCTAGCTGGACTCGGCCGCGGCTGCTCCTCGCCGCGCGGGCGCAACCCCCGCCGGCGAGGGTACAATGCCGCGCCGTGGTGACGGCTCCCAAAGTTAGATTGCTCGCAGCATTTCCGCGACCACTCGCAACTGCGGTGGCGGCAGCTCGGACGTGCACCTCGGCGGCGGGGCCGATCGAGCCTGCTGGCGTCGTGGGATGGGAGAGCGGGCGCGAACCGGATCTCGGCACAGCGGTGGAGCGGCGCAACGCCCTCGCCCGTTCGCTCTACGTGGCCGGACATCACACCACATTCCAGCACGCTCATTTCCTTTTCCTGCTGGAAAACGTGAGCCGGCAGCTGGTGTGGTCCTTTCTGCACGCCCATCCGTTCGCCAACTCAGAGCAGGTTTCGCAGCGCTACGTCGCCGTTGACGCTGCGGCTGTGCACATCCCGGAACTTCCTGCGGCGGCAGAGTCGGCCTACCGCGCGACGATTGCCGTGCAACACGCGGCCTACCGCAAGCTTGTTGCTGCGCTGGCGCCGGTAGCCGAGGCCGAGCTGCTGCGGCGATTCCCAGGCTGGCGCCGGCGCCGCACTCGTCTCGCCCGCCAGACTGAGCGCCGAGCGCAGGAGGTCGCCCGAGCGGTGCTGCCGGTGGCGACGCACACGGCGCTCTACCACACCATCTCGTGCCTCACGCTCTTTCGCTACCGCCGGCTGTGCGACCAGTTCGACGCGCCCGAGGAGACGCGCGCGTTGGTGGGAGCGATGGTCGCCGAGGCGCTCGCGCACGACCCCGACCTCGCCGTCGTCCTCGAAGATCCGATCCCGCTGGAGGCCACGCCGGAGCACGAGATCTTCACGCAGTCGTGTGCCGGTGCGGCGCAAAGCGCATCGTTCCGTGCCGAGTTCGACGCGGCGCTGGGCGGCCTCTCGTCGCGGCTCCTGGGATCAGGAGGTGACAACGTCGCCAACGTTGCCGCCGCGGTTCGCGCCGTGTTCGGGGTGCCGGCGGCCAACCTGAACAACGAGGAGGCCGTGCGCCTGTGCCTCGATCCGGCGAGGAACCGCCTCCTGGGCGAGGACCTGAACCTCACGACGCTGTCAAAGTTGGGCCGCTGTCTCCACCACGCGCACTACACCTTCGCCAAGAAGCTGTCGCACGCGGCGGACTCGCAGGACCAGCGCCACCGCATGACGCCGGCAGCGCGACCGCTTCTGACCGCACTCGTGGACAGCGACCCGGACACCGTGCTGCCGCGCCTGATCGCCCTGGCCGGCGGAGCGGCGCTGCAGATCTTCAACGAAGCGGTGACGCGGGCGTGGGAAGGCGCCGGCGCCGTGTTCGGGGATGGCGGCAGCCGAGAGGCCGCGCTCTACCTGCTTCCGAACGCCCTTGCGGTGAGGTTCGTCGAATCCTCCGATCTACTCAACCTGCACCACAAGCACAGACTGCGCCTGTGCTACAACGCGCAGGAGGAGATCTGGCAAGCGTGTCTGGATGAGGCGCGCCAGATCGCTGCGCGCGAGCCGGCCATCGGGCGCTGGCTGTTGCCGCCGTGCGCGGTGCGGCAGCTCGCCGGGCGCACGCCGTTCTGCCCCGAGGGCGATCGCTTTTGCGGCGTGCCGGTGTGGCGGCTGCAGCCGAAGCAGTACCACCGCATCATCTAGCCCGGACTATTCACGAAGGTGCCTACTGCGGCCGCGGATGTGGCCGCCCTGGCGCGCGTACTCGGGCTTCGCCTCCTGCGGCGTACGGCACAGTACGCCTCGGATTCTCAGCCCTACGTGCGCCCACCATGACAGCCACCTCCGC
>Ga0209048_10000102_pt1 | contig 84520 bp, 72 predicted proteins | sample FrelakmetCRP12CR_FD_187146 | JGI IMG/M metagenome (GOLD analysis project Ga0209048, IMG submission 187146) | Freshwater lake sediment microbial communities from the University of Notre Dame, USA, for methane emissions studies - CRP12 CR (SPAdes)... | ecosystem: Environmental > Aquatic >...
AGGGAGCGGCCGACGTCGCACCCCGACACGCAGGACCTCGCACAGTCGCGTGAACGGACCCAGCTCGAGATGCGTGAACCGGTGACGCGGATCGTCGCTCTGCCCCGTCGGGCCCGGGAGCACGAGGTCGACCGGCACCTCGAGGCGGCGCGTACCGTCGGTGTCGGCCATCCAGGCCTCGTCGCCCTCGATCCAGATCGTGCCCCGCGATCCTGCGACCCGCGTCATGCCGGCGAGGGGTCCCCATGCGGCGGCAGTCTGCTGAAGCATGCCTTCCACGCCCGACGCGAGCCGGAAACGCACCGTGAAGGAATCCTCGGCGACGCCGTCGCGCGCCGAGACGACGTTGAGTCGTGCGCTCACCTCGGCGAACTCACCGAGCCAGGTGCGGATCTGGTCGACGACGTGCGAGCCCGAGGCTCCGAGCCAGCCGCCCCCTGCGCCCGGGTCGAACCACCAGTGCGGCGTCCCGGCCCCGGGATCCGCGACGAGGGGGACGTAGGACACCAGGGTCGCGAGCCGGGGCTCACCGATGCGTCCGTCGGCGATCGCACGCCCGACCGTCGCCCGGTCGCTCGCCCACCGGAACTCGTGACCGACCAGATGACACACACCCGCCGCGTCCGCTGCCGCGAGCATCGTCTCGGCCTCCAGCGCGTCCATCGCGAACGGCTTCTCGCACAGCACGTGACAGCCGGCCCCCACTGCCGCGATCGCGAGCTCGGCATGGGTGTGCGGCGGCGTGGCGATCGTGATCGCGTCGATGTCACCGAGCGCCACCGCGTCCTCGAGCGACGTGCACGCGCGTTCGATCCCCACGCGCTCGGCCCGACGCCCCGTCTTCTCCAGGTCGCGTCCGACCAGCGCGACCACGTCGAAGCCGGCCGCGCGAAGTGCGGGGACGTGGACCCGGCAGCCGAAGCCCGTACCCACTACCACCGCGCGCGGGGCGTCCCCCACTCGCTAGTACCCCTCGTCGACGTCGATGACGCCCCGGAGCGGGTCGCCGGCGACGAAGCGTCGGAGGTTCTCGACGAACGAGGCGATGATGCGCTCGAACGCCCGGGGCGACGACCACGACACGTGGGCCGAGAGCCTCACGCCGGGATGGGTGTAGAGCCAGTGCCCGGCGGGCAGCGGCTCGGGCTCCACCGTGTCGAGCGTCGCGCGTGCGACCTGGCCGCTGTCGAGCGCAGCCCGCAACGCGTCCTGGTCGACCAGGCTGCCGCGTGCGATGTTCACGAGGTGCACACCTGGGCGCATCGCGGCAAGGGCCGTGGCGTCGATGAGGTGTTTCGTCGACGCGGTCCCCGGCGCCGCGAGCACGACGTGGTCCGCGGTGGCGAGCAGGTCGCCGAGGTCCGTCGCGAGCTCCACACCGGCGATCAGATCACGACCAGGGTTCCGCCGCAGAGCACGGACCCGCATGTCGAACGCGAGGGCACGCTGCGCGACTGCGGTCCCGATCCCGCCGAGCCCGACCAGGCCCACTGTCTTGCCCGCGAGCTCACCGAGCTCGGCGAGGTTCCAGTGCTCGGGCGGCTCGGAGAGCCAGGTGGCCGGGAAGTCCTTCTCGAAGGCGAGCATCCCGGCGAGCACATACTCCGCGATCGGGATCCCGCTCACGCCGCGCGCGCACGTCACGACCCGCCCCTCGAGCAGAGCGCGGGGCCAGGCGTCGATGCCGGTGCCGGGCAGGTGCATCCAGCGGACTCCCGTCTCGTCGAGCCACTCGAAGAGCGGATGACCCGGCCATGCGGCGAACAGCGCGTCACCGGTCGGGACCTCGCCGAGCTCGTCGGCGAAGGGGACCGGGACGACCTCCACGTCGAGCCCCGTCGCGCCGATCGCGTCGACGACCTGGTCGCCCATCATGTTCAGGACCCGCGTCGTCACGTGATCACGACCACTCGCACGAACCCCCTCCGGGAACGAACGGCCTCCGTTGGTACCGGACCGCCCGGTGAGGTTAGAGCGACTCGAACTCCGGGAGCGTGCGGCCGGGTCGCCCGTCGGTGATCCCGACGAGGTACGAGCTCAGCCACACGCCCATGCACGCGTTCGCGGTCGCCGCCTGACGGCCGACCGGAACCGCCTGCTCGGCCGCCGACTTCACGGTCGCCAACACGGTCGCCTGCACCGTCTCGAGGAACGCGGAGGAGATGTCGAGCAGCTGCTCGTAGGCCTCCTGGGAGAACCCCTGCACGTTGAGCGCACCGTCCCAGACGCCACGCCCACGCGCGATCGCCGCCTCCTGGAGCGGCGGGATCTTCGTCGCGAGATCGGCGTACGCACCCTTCCCGGCCGCGAGCTTCTCCGAGATCGGGTCGAACCGTGGGAGCGCCTTCAACCGGTGCGTCCCGTAGGAGCAGTAGAGCGGGCGCTGAGCCACCGCGGGGCACGCCACGAGTTCCGCCGGCGTGCTGAGCCCGACCGGCGGCTTCTCCGCGATCTGGAGGAGGTAGCCCTCGTTGTACCCGAACGTGTCGACCAGGCCCCGCTCGGGCATCGTGGCCGGGGGAACCGGTGGCGTGTCGTAGAGGCTCGCCTTCTCGTACGCGAGCAGCGCCGGACCGGGACCCTTCGCGGCGTCCAGCGCCTCGTCGGCCTTGGCCACCTCGGCGGTGAAGGCCGCCTCGTCCTGGGGCTTGCTGTAGCTCGCGAGGGACGCGTTCTTCCCGGTGCGCACCAGCTCGCGGCGCAGCCACACGCCCCCGAAGTAGCCCGAGAGGTGGAACAGCCAGAGGTAGCCACCCGCCGGCAGCATGTTCGCCGGATCTCTCGTCGCGTAGATCCGATCGAAGAGGGTCACCGGCACCGACGAGAAGAGGAATCGGGTCATGACTGCCCGGCGGTCGCCCTGCTTCGCGACGTAGCGCCGGGCGAGCGAGTTCAAGAGCTTCGGGTCCTCCCGCATCGTCGTGCCGGGGAAGAACGGGTACTCCGGCACCGTGACCACCACACCACCACCTCCCACGGGTGCGGCCCCCAGCGATCGGGCAACACTCCCGTCCCCGGAGCCGCCCCCGAGCGCAGCGGCACCGGGAGCGAACCGCACCGAGCCCAGGCCGACCGCGGCGACGACACCGGCGCCCCGCGCGAGCACCTCACGACGCGACAGCCGATCCATGACGCCCCCCCCCATCCCCCGGTCCCGTGACCAGGGATCCTGCGGCAGTATGGACCCGGCGCGACCCACCGGGAAAGCGACCACCGGGAAAGCGGGGCTGCATGCAGGCCATGGAGGACCAGGTCGATGGTGCGACCGAGGGCGCGATTCCGCGCGACCTGTGGGACGCCGACAACCACTACTACGAGCCGCGCGACTGCTTCACCCGCTACATCGAGCCGGCGATGGCCGATCGGGCGATCCGTGTCGTGAGCGACACGGACGGTCGCGAGGCCGTGCTCGTCGGCGACCGGCCGTTCACGTTCCTCCTCGACCCGTTCCGCGACACGACGTCCAAGCCCGGGTCGCTGCGCGAGATGCTGCGCGCGATGGGCTCGGGCGACTTCACGGAGTCCGATGTCACCGAGCCGGTGCAACCCGAGTACGTGAACCGCGACGCGCGCCTCGCGTTGATGGACGCCCAGGGAGTCGAGGCCATCTTGTTGTTCCCGACGCTCGCGGTCTGCGTCGAGCACTTCATGAAGGACGACCCTGACCAGCTCTACGCGAACGTCCACGCGTTCAACCGCTGGCTCGACGACGACTGGGGTTTTGCCCACGGAGGCCGCATCTTCGGCGTGCCGCTCCTCTCGCTCGGCGACGTCGACCGAGCGGTCGACGAGCTCGAGTTCGTGCTCGATCGCGGCGCGCGCGCGATCGGCCTGCGCCCGGGTCCCGCATTCGGACGCTCCCCCGCCGATCCGCACTTCGACCCGTTCTGGGCGCGGGTGAACGAAGCCCGGGTCCCGGTGTGCTTTCACATCGCCGAGTCGGGCTACAACGAGCTCTACAGCGTCGCCTGGGGCGAAGCGGCGAACCCGTCGTCGCACCATCAGTCGGCGTTCCAGTGGACGAGCTTCTACGGCGACCGGCCGATCATGGACACGTTCTCGGCGCTCGTGCTGCACAACCTGTTCGGGCGTTTCCCGAACGTCCACTGCCTGAGCGTCGAGAACGGCTCCCTCTACGTGCCCTATCTGCTCAAGGCGATGAACAAGATGAACGGAATGGGACGCAACGGCCCCTGGCTCGGGGGGCGCATCACAGAGCGCCCGAGCGACATCTTCAAACGCCACATCTCCGTCGCGCCGTACCACGAGGAGAACATCGTGGCCCTCGCCGAGCTCATCGGCGACGACCGGGTGCTCTTCGGGTCCGACTATCCGCACGCCGAAGGCCTCGCCGAGCCCCGCGACTTCGCCGGCTCCTTGCAATCGCTCGGCCCCGATGCCGTCGACCGCATCATGCGTGACAACCTGCGCGGGCTGCTCGGCGTCGTGACCCACGCGTCGTGAACAGCCCGCTCGAGGGACGGGTTGCGCTCGTGACCGGCGCCGCCGGTGCGGGAATCGGACGGGCGTGCGCACGGCGCCTCGGCCGCGACGGAGCCGCGGTGGTCGTCACCGACGTGCACGAGCGACGCACCAACGAGACGGTCGCGGAGCTGGCCGGGGAGCTCGCGCCCACTCGCGTGATCGGTCACACGCTCGACGTGAGCGATCGCGCCTGCGTCGACGAGGTGCTGGGGGCGGTCGCCGCGACGTTGGGGCCGGTCGACATCCTCGTCAACAACGCCGCAGTGAACGTGCTCGGCACCGTCGTCGAGTACGACCCCGACGACTGGGACCGGGTCCTCGACGTCGATCTCACCGCGTGCTGGTACCTCATGCGGGCCGTCCTGCCGGCGATGGCCGCGCAGGGGTGGGGCAGCATCGTGAACGTCTCGTCGGTCGCGGGCTACCTGGGCGGGGGTGGCACCGAGGGGCCGTACGCCGCGGCGAAGGCGGGGCTGCAATCACTCACCCGGACGGTGGCAGCAGAGGCCGGCCCGCACGGGGTGCGCGCGAACGCGGTCGCGGTGGGCATCGTGTGGACGAAGTTCGTCGAGAAGCACGCGGCGACACTCGCACCCGAGGCGGAGCGCACTCCCTTGCGCCGTCTCGGCACGCCCGAGGAGATTGCCGCGGTCGTCGCCTGGCTCGCATCGGACGAGTCGAGCTTCGTGACCGGCGAGACGATCAACGCCAGCGGCGGCTGGTACATGTCGCCGTGAGCGACCCCTCCCCGGCGGGACCCACGATCCCCGGTGGGCCGGCGAGTGCAGCCGGCGTGCTCGACGCCGGGCTGGCCGAGCACCCCGACCGTGAGGCGCTCGTGGGCCGCCACCGGCGCTTCACGTGGACCGAGCTCGACGCCGAGGCGAACCGGGCGGCGCAGGCCCTGGCATCACTCGGCGTGGGCCCGGGCGATCGGGTCGCGATGGCGCTCCCGAACGACGTCGACATCGTCGTCGGCTTCCTCGCCTGCATGCGCCTCGGCGCGGTGTGGCTCGGCATCAGCCTCGCGCTCGCGCCCCCCGAGAAGGCCTACGTGCTCGACGACTCGGGCGCCTCGGTGGTGCTCGCCACCGCGCGGGTCGCGGCCGAGCTCGTTCCGCTCACCGAGGCGAGCGCAGCGCCGGCCCGCATCGTCGTCGTCGACCCCGACGATACCGACCGGGTGGACGAGTGGCGGGCGCGCGTCGCGGTCGCCGACGCGACGCCCCCCAGTACCGCGATCGATCCGCACGGTCCTGCCGCGATCGCCTACACGTCGGGCACGACCGGGCGCCCGAAGGGCGCGGTGCACAGCCAGCACAACCTCCTGCTCCCCGGGGCAGTCGCGCGCGCGCGGGCGCAGTACCGGGAGGACGACCGGGTCGGGGTCGTCCTCCCGCTCACGATCGTGAACCTCATCGCGCTCGGCCCGCTGTTGGCCTGGCAGGTCGGGGCGACGTGCGTCGCCATCGACCGCGTCGATGCGCCGGGGCTGGCGCGGTGGATCCGCGACGAGCGGGTCAGCGCGATCTCGACGGTGCCGACGATCATGCACGACCTGTTGACGCACCCGGACGTCGCGGCCGACGACCTCACGTCCCTGCGTGTCCCCGGGGTGGGCGGAGCCGACTGCCCGGACTCGTTCCGCGACCTCTACCGAGAGCGCTTCGGAACCGAGGTCACCGTCGGCTACGGGCTCAGCGAGGCCCCGACCGCGGTGACGATGACGGTGCCCGAATCGGTGCCCGTACCCGGGAGCGCGGGTCGGGCGCTCCCGCACGTCCGAGTCGTGATCGTCGGTGAGGACCGTACGGAGGTCGCACCGGGCGAGGTCGGCGAGATCTGCGTCGGGCCTGCCCTCGACGGTCCCTGGGCCGGCGTCTACACCCCGATGCTCGGCTACTGGAACCGTCCGACGGAGACCGCCGAAGCGCTGCGAGACGGCCTGCTCCACACCGGCGACCTGGGGCTGATCGACGAGCATGGCGAGGTCTTCGTGAAAGACCGCCGCCACGACCTCGTGATCCGCGGCGGGGCGAACGTGTACCCGGCTGAGGTCGAACGCGTGCTGCACGACGACCCGCGCGTCGCGGCGTGCGCGGTCGTCGGGCGACACGACGAGCGTCTCGGGGAGCGGGTCGTCGCGTTCGTCCAGCCGTGCGAGGGCACGAGCATCGATCTCGACGAACTGCGGGCCCACTGCACGGCGAACCTCGCCCGGTACAAGGTGCCCGAGGAGTTCCATGTCGTCGACACGTTCGAGCGCAACGCCATGGGCAAGATCACGAAAGCCGGACTGCGGGATCGGCTGCGACCGACCTGACGTGCTTGTCCGTCTTGGGGGCCGTCGGTAGGGTGCGGGCACTCGGGCCCGCATGGGCCCCGGGCAGGGGGAATCATGCGATCCACCACCTCGGTACGGCCCACCCGCCTCGTCTCGATCCTCGGTGCCGGGGCGCTGCTCGCAAGCGTCCTCACCGTTGCCACGACGACCGTCGTCACGGCCGGCGCGGCCTCCTGCGACAGCCCCGGGGTCAGTGCCAAGGAGATCAAGATCGGCGCGCTCTACCCCCAGACGAGCGAGGCGTTCGGCAGCCAGTTCCTCCCCTTCGGCGCGGGCGTCCGTGCCCGGTTCGCCTACGAGAACGACACCAACGGTGGGGTGAACGGGCGCAAGCTCGTGTACTCGGAGGCCGACGACAAGGGTGACCTCACGGCAAACTTCGCCGCGGCGCGCCAACTCGTCGACTCCGAGGGTGTGTTCATGGTGGTCGAGGCGAGCCCGGCTTCGAAGGGCCCCTCGGCGAAGTACCTCAACCAGAAGGGCGTCCCGGTCACCGGGTGGCCGATCAACTACGTCTGGGGCGTGTACAAGAACATGTTCGGCCACGGCGGGAGCACGGTGCCCCAGCCCGACGGCGGCCCAACCGTGAGCACGGGCAGCGCGCAGTTCCTCAAGGACCACGGCGCGACGAACGTGGCCTCGGTCGGCATCGACGTCACGGAGTCGGCCACGGCGGCCAAGGGTGCGGCCGATGCGGCGAAGGCCGTCGGCGTGAAGGTCGGTTACCTCAAGACCGACATCCCACCGACCGGCACCGACTACACCGCCGACGTCGCGGCGATGAAGGACAAGGGCGTCGATACCCTCTGGGGCTCGATCCAGCAGCCGCTCTACACGCAGCTGTACCTCAAGGCGAAGGAAGCCGGGATCAACTTCAAGGCGGCCCTCTCGCCGACCGGTTATGACCAGCGCCTCATCGACGCGTTCGGCCAGAAGATCGCGGGCGTGTACTTCCTCATCGACTTCGCGCCGTTCGAGCTCCAGCTCCCCGCCCACAAGACCTTCGAAGACGCGATGGCCAAGTACGAGCCGGGCTCCGTGCCGGCCAAGCAGCAGCTCAGCATGAACGGCTGGCTCGCCGCAGACCTCGCCATCCGAGGGATCCAGGAAGCCGGGAAGTGCCCGACGCGCGCGGCGTTCATCAAGAACCTGCGCAAGGTGAAGGACTACGCCGCCGGCGGCTTGCTGCTCAAGCCCGTGAACGAGGCCACGACGTTCGGCAAGGCCGCGAATTGCTACAACTACGTGCAGGTGTCGGCCGACGGCACGAAGTTCCAGCTCGTCAACGGCGCGGTGCCGCTCTGCGGCAAGGTGGTCAAGCGGCCGTAGCCGGCCGACCGACTGGACGCGGAGGTAGGGCGCACTGTCGGCGTTCATCATCGCCGGGCTCGTGCTCGGCGGCGTCTATGCGATCTCCGCGGTCGGACTCGTCCTGACCTACAAGGCGTCGCACATCTTCAACTTCGCCCACGGAGCGATCGCGTTCTTCGTCGCGACCTGCTTCTATGAGCTCAACACCCGACGGGGGTGGTCGATCGCCGCCGCGGCGGTGCTCTCCATCGGCGTCATCGGCCCCGCCGTCGGGCTCGCGCTGTGGGCGGTGCTGTTCCGCCGGCTGACACACGCGAGTCCGACGATCAAGCTGGTGTCGACCGTCGGACTCTTCGTGGCCATCCCCCCCGCCACGCAGTTCATCTTCGGGGACGAGCAGATCTTCCGGGCGCCGGCGCTCGCCGGGAACACGCCCGGCGTCGTGGACATCCTCGGAACCCGGCTCGACGCCGACCAGCTGATCATCTTCGGCGCCGCGCTCACCGTCGCGGCCGTCCTCGCGTTCGTCCTGCGCTTCACCGGCTTCGGTCTGAGCATCCGCGGCGTCGTCGACTCCCAGACCATGAGCGAGCTCGTCGGGACGAACTCGAAGGCCGTCTCCGCGGCCACTTGGGCGATCGGCTGCTTCCTCGCCGGGCTGGCCGGCGTGCTGGTCGCGCCGATCATCAACCTGAGCCCGGGGAGCTACGCGGTGTTCGTGATCGCCTCGTTCGCGGCCGCGGTCATCGCGCGGATGGAGAGCCTCACGCTCGCGTTCGTCGGGGCTCTCCTGGTCGGGGTCATCCAGGGTCTCAGCGTCAAGTTCCTCCCGAGCAGCGGGATCCTGTCGCACGGCGTCCGCCCGAGCATCCCGTTCGCGGTGATGGCCGTGTTCCTGCTCGTGTACAGCAACCTCGGGAAGGAGCCGAGCCAGCCCGACCCGGCCGGGACGGCGCCGAGGGGGGCCCACCACCGTCCCCCCGCGGATCGCCCCTGGTGGCGACGGGGAGCGCCGCACCTCGTGGGTGGCGCCGTGCTGCTCGTCGGACCCCAACTTCTCGACACGTTCTGGATCGGGATCGTGGCCGGCGGGGTGGCACTCGCAATCATCTTCCTCTCCTTCACCGTGGTGACCGGAGAGGGCGGCATGATCTCGCTCTGCCAGATCTCCTTCGCCGGGGTCGGCGCGATCGCCACGGCGCAGCTGGCGACCGAGCACGGCTGGCCGATCGGCCTCGCGATCCTCGCGGGCGGCCTGATCGCGATGCCCTTCGGCATGCTCGTCGCGATGCTCGCCGTGCGCCTCGGCGACCTGTACCTGGGACTCGCAACGCTCTCGTTCGCGCTGTTGCTCGACAACATCATCTTCCGCATCGAGGACTTCGACCAGGTCGGCGCGGGCGTGTTCCTGAACCGCCCGGCGATCGGCTCCTTCACGTTCGACTCCGACGAACGCTTCTACTATCTGCTCCTCGCGGTGTTCGTGGTGCTGGCGCTCCTGATCGCCAACCTGCGCCGATCCACGACCGGCCTCGAGCTCGGAGCGGTCCGATCGAGCGAGACGGCGACGACGACGATCGGCGTGAGCGTCGTGCGCACCAAGCTGACCGCCTTCACCTTCAGCGCGTTCATCGCCGGCATCGGCGGCGGGTTGCTCGCGACCTACCGGTACCTCGCGCTCCCGAGCGACTACAACGCGATCCTGGGGATCGTGTGGCTCGCCGTCGTCGTGACCTGGGGCATCCGCTCCCCTTGGGGTGCCCTGGTGGCCGGCCTCGCACTCCCCGTGATCTCCCAGCTCGTCAGCGACAACCTCGAGCCCCGCTACGTGCTGCTGACCGCAGTGGCGTTCGGGCTCGGTGCGATCGGGCTGGCCCGCGAGCCCCGCGGGATGCTGGCCCTCCAAGCCCAGCAGCTGCGCGGCGCTGCCCGATGGTCGCACCGACGGCTGCGGCGCGCGCCGGCGGGAACGCCCCAGTGAGCGCCGACACCGCCCCGGCACTCGCTGCGTCGGGCGTCACCGTGCGCTTCGGCGGTCTGACCGCGCTCGACGCGATCGACGTCGAGGTCGCGCCGGGTACGACCGTCGGGCTCGTCGGGCCGAACGGCGCGGGCAAGACGACGCTCTTCAACGTGATGTCGGGGCTCCTCGGGCCGAACGAGGGCACGGTCCGCCTGGCCGGGCGCGACGTGACTCGCTTGAGCCCGGTGGCACGGGCACGGCTCGGCCTCGCCCGCACCTACCAACGCAGCGAGCTGTTCTCCGAACTCACGGTGCGGGAGAACCTCGTGCTCGCCTACCGGGCCCGACGGCGAACCCACCACCTCACCCTCGACCTCCTCGGCTTCGGTCGTCACCGCGACGAGCAGGAGGACGCCACCGTCGACGGCTTGTTGGAGAGCCTCCGACTGAGCGAGGTCGCGGGCCGGCTCGCGGATGCGTTGCCCCTCGGAACGGGGCGGCTCGTCGAGGTCGGCCGGGCGCTCGCGGCCGAACCCGACGTCGTGCTCCTCGACGAGCCGAGTGCCGGGCTCGACGAGCGCGAGACCGATCTCCTGGCCGAGGCACTGCGCCGCGCCCGGCTCGGCTCGACCGTCGCCTTCCTCCTCGTCGAACACGACGTCGACCTCGTCCTCGGGCTCTCGGACCATGTGTACGTCCTCGACTTCGGCCGGTGCATCGCTGCCGGCCTGCCCGAGGAGATCCGCTCGGACCCGGCCGTGCGCGCGGCCTACCTCGGAACGGAGGTCGAGTCGTGAGCGGCGTCCATCTCGTCGTCGACGACATCGACGTCCGCTACGGCGCGGCGCGGGCCCTCTCGGGCGTATCGCTCGACATCGGGCCCGGGAGTGCGGTCGCGATCCTCGGCGCCAATGGCGCCGGCAAGAGCTCCCTCGCCCGGGCGATCACGGGCGTCGTGACACCCAGCCGGGGCCAGGTGACGATCGACGGACAGCGGGTCACCCGGTGGGCACCCCATCGCATTGCACGCCTGGGCGTCGCCCACGTGCCCGAGGGGCGGGGGATCTTCCCCGGCCTGACCGTCCTCGACAACCTGCGCATGGGACTGCGCTACGCCGTGGCGCGCCGAGAGCGCGACGAGGCGATCGGGCGGGCCCTCACCCGGTTCCCGATCCTGGCCGAACGACTCGCCCAGCGAGCGTCCACCCTGTCGGGTGGCCAGCAGCAGATGCTCGCGCTTGCTCGTGTCCTGGCTGCGCCGCCCAACCTCATCGTGGCCGACGAGCTCTCGCTCGGTCTCGCCCCGATCCTGATCGACGAGGTGTTCGACGCGCTGCGCGAGGCACGGTCCCGGGGAGCGACGCTCGTGCTGGTCGAGCAGTTCGTCGGTCGCGCGCTCGAGCTGTGCGACACGGCGGTGATCCTGCGACGGGGCCGGATCGTCTGGCGGGGATCGACCTCGGACGCTCACGGCGCGGCAGCCGAGATGTATCTCGGGGGCGGCCCGTCGGAGGGCTGACGGAACCGCTGCGCCCCGCACGATCCAGCGCCTCGGCGCACGCGGCTACGCGAGCTTGCCCCGCTGGGCTCGGAGCGCATCCCGAGACCCCTCCATCTGGCCCCGATGCTGCGCGAGCTCTTCGTACACATGGAAGAGCGCCCCGCCCTGGGTCCGCCCGAGTGGCAGGTCGGCGTCGCCCGGATCGGGCGGGTTGCGCAACGGCGCGTCAAGGTCCGCGCCCGCCGCATCCGCGTGCAGCTGCTCGCGAGCACGTCGAGTGCGGGCCACAAGATCGACAACCGATCCGCCGGCCAGGAACTCCGCGTCGCGGTCCCGTTCGGTCGGCCGCCCGGAGACGAGGTGCCCGGCCCAGAACTCCATGACCCCGAGGCAGTGCGTCAGCACCGCATAGGGCGAGTTGGTGCCCGGCCCGTCGAGCCGCCGGTTCGCGAGATCGTCGCCGAGCTCTTCGATGATCACCACCATCGCGTCGAGAGCCTCGTCGACGAAGACGAGGTAGTCATCGACGGAGATCACGGGCCGACCCCCCCATGGGCGCGAGCAGGAACCGACGACATCAGGCGTCCATGAGGCCGAGCATGTGGTGCCGGAGATCGACGGCCCAGGCGACGGGGTCGTCGAGCCCCCAACCCCGGTCGGGGAGATCGAAGTGCTCGACCGAGAGGCAACCCCGGTAGTCGAGCTCTTCGAGGCGACGGAGCACCGCGGCGAAATCGACCACTCCGCGCGGGTCGTCGACGTGCAGCTGCGTCGAGCCCGGGCATCCCTGGCGGAGCTGGACGTGCTCGGCGTACTCGAGCATCTCCAACGGATCGCCGCCCCAGTCCGCGACGTGGCCCGTATCGACGAGGAGGCGCAGCCCGGGAACCTCGGCCATCATCGCCCGGGCCGACTCGAGGGAGTTCACGACCGCGCCGGCCCACGGTTCGAGCAGCGCTCCGGGTGCGCGCGTCCACCAGCGGACCGAGCGCTCCCACATGTCCGGACCGGCGGCGAGCGCGGGCGCGGGAGTCGCGCACCAGCCCGGCACCGGCTTGGGGTACGCGGTCGGACAGCCCACCGGGAGCGCCAACGTCGTCGGGTCGACGTCGACCATGACGTCGATGTGCTCGAACCCGAGCTCCGCGGCGTGACCCACCCGCTCGGTGGCGGGCTCCGACCAGAAGACGACGTCGACGACGCCGAGCCGGTAGCGACCCATCCCTCGTTCGCCGCCTACTTCTTGGCGCCCGTGTACTCCATGCCGCCGGGCATCACCATGCCGACGGTCTGCAGGTGCTGACCGAGCACGGTGTCGAAGTGCTCGGCGACGAGCTCGGGCGTCCATCCCCCGTCGCGCCACATGAACGCGACTTGCTTGGGGTGCTGGAACAGCGTGAACGCGAAGTCGCTCCGGCCGAGGATCTGACCGTTCACGTGCGCTGCCTGCTCGGATGCGAGGAATGCCACCAACGGCGCGTTGAGCGAGGGATCCTGCTCCGGCGGTGGACCGGTGCCCGAGCGTTCGAAGAGGGCCGCGGTCATGCGGGTCGCGCCGGCAGGGGCGACGGCGTTGACGGTCACACCGTAGCGACCGAGCTCGAGCGCCCAGATGAACGTCATCCCCATCAGGGCTGCTTTCGCGCCGCCGTAGTTGGTCTGTCCGAAGTTTCCGCGCAGGCCGGCCGACGATGTGATGTTGATGATCCGGCCGTAGCCCCGCTCCTTCATCAGCGGTGCGGCGTGACGGGCGCAGTTGAATGCACCCTTCATGTGCACGGCGACGACGTCGTCGAAGTCCTGCTCGCTCATCTTGACGAGCGTGCTGTCGCGCACGATCCCGGCGTTGTTCACGAGGATGTCGATCCCGCCGAAGGAGGTCATCGCGGTCTGGATGATGTTGGCCGCGCCTTCGAAGTCGGTCACCGAGTCGTAGTTGGGCACGGCCTTGGCGCCGAGCGCTTCGATCTCCTTGCAGACCTGGGCCGCGGGGTCTTCTTCGGTCCCCCGCCCGTCGAGGCTCACCCCGACGTCGTTGATGACGACGCTCGCACCTTCGTTCGCCATGCAGAGCGCGAACTCGCGGCCGATCCCACGACCCGAGCCGGTGACGACCGCGACGCGGCCTTCCAACAGGCCCATCAGGCGACCGGACCCATCGGGCGACCGGAGCCGCTCACGCGCAGACGGCGGTCGCGGTGCCGGTGAGCACCTCGACACCGTCCTGGTTCGTCGCGCGGCACTCGAGGTCGACGAGGTTGGCACCGTCTTCCTCGCGCTTTCCCGCCACCTTCGCCGCGAAGGTGATCGTGTCGCCGGGCCATACCTGCTTCGCGAAGCGGACCTGGAACTTGCGCATGGCCTCGGGCCCGAACCAGTCCTTCACCACGCGGGCCATCAGGCCGGCAGTGAGCATCCCGTGGCCGAACACCGACGGGTTGCCCACCTGGGTCGCGATGGTCTCGTCGTGGTGCATCGGGTTGAAGTCGCCCGAAGCGCCCGCGTAGCGGACGAAGTTGGTCCGGCTGAGGTTCTCGACGACGAGCGGGACGGCCGCGTCGCCGACCTGGATGGAGTCATACGTGATGGTTTGGCTCATGGCGCGGAGCGTATCGCGACGCGACACGAAGATGACACGGGCGTCAGGCCCTTCTAGCCTGCCGCGGATGAGCCCGGCGCCCGGTCGCGTGGTCAAGCGGGCCTCGTCTCCCGGGGCGGGCGATCCCGGCCCGCGCGTCCAGGGCCGCGAGCTGCGGGCACGGGGCAAGCGCACGCTCGCTCGCCTGCTCGACGCCGGTGGGACCGTCTTCGCAGATCGGGGCTATCACGCGTCTCGCGTCGACGACATCGTGAAGGCCGCCGCGACTTCGCACGGGACCTTCTATCTGTACTTCGCGTCGAAGCAGGACCTGTTCCGAGCCGTCGCGGTCGAGGTTGCGACCGAGATGGTGGACCTGGCCCGAGACCTGCCGGCGCTCGACCGTCACGACGCGGCAGCCGACGCGGCCTTGCGCGACTGGCTCGACGGCTTCGCGACGCTGTACCGCCGCCACGGCGCCTTCATCCGCACCTGGACCGAGGCCGAGATCGCCGACAGCGAGATCGGCGCCATCGGGAACGACCTCGTCATCGAGTTCTCGCGCGAGCTCGCCGGCCGGGTCCGCACGGCCGCACCTGATCTCGACCCGGCGGTGACCGCATTCGCACTGGTGTCGATGATCGAGCGCACCAACTACCTCGTCGAAGGCCGCCGACTGCACCTCGACGTGACCCAGACAAGCCAAACGCTGGCGGCGGTCACGATGGCGGCGCTCCACGGCGCCGGCCGCACCCACCGCGGCACCTGAGCCGCCTACCCCCGGCGACAACCGACGGGTATATTCCTGACTCACGGTCACAGCGTCAGACAACAATCCCAGGGGGGGAACATGCGTAAGAGAGCAGCAATCCTGCTCGTAGCCGCCGTTGCTGCTGCGTCATTCGCGCTCAGCGCGTCGGCGGTCGCGGGAGCTTCGGTCACCAGCAAGGGTGCCGCAGTCTGTGCGGGGAAGACGCAGAAGGCGGCGACCAAGCAGATCAAGACTGCCTATGACTACTTCCTCAACGGCTCGAAGGGCTACACCGCCGACCAGAAGGCGGCGTACATCCAGTACTTGAGCGGGAAGAAGCTCAACGCCGCCTTCCTGGCCGCATTCCAGGCGAGCTCTGCGGCGAACGCGGAGGCGTCGAAGACGACGGGCGTCCAGGTCAACTCGGTCACGTGCAAGGGCAAGACCGCCGCGGGCGTGAAGTTCGATCTCGTGATCGCGGGCAAGCCGGCCGTGGGCCTCGCCCCTCCGGGAGGTGCGGTCCTCGAGGGCAAGACGTGGAAGGTCACCGGCGAGACCGTCTGCAACCTGCAGGCCCTCGGTGACGCGAGCGTCCTCGAGACCCCGCCCTGCTCCGACATCCTCGCCGGCAAGGGCTAGCAAGACTCGACGCGAGACCATCGGGGCCGCCCTCCGGGGCGGCCCCGCTCGCGTCCGGATCACGAGCCCGGCAGCGTCTCGCCGTGGACTGCGGGCAGGATTCGATCGCCGAGGTCGCCGAGCTCGTCGATGCGACCGGCCAGCGCGACCCGGCCCTTGGCCATCACGACGACATCGTCGGCGAGCGTCAGGGCCTGGCGAACATGCTGCTCCACGATCAACAACGACGTCCCGCTATCGCGGATCGTGGCGAGGGTCTCGTAGACCTCGTCGATGATCAGCGGCGCGAGACCGAGCGAGAGCTCGTCGGTGATGAGCAGCTTCGGCGCGTGCACGAGCACACGCGCGAGCGAAACCATGCGCTGCTCCCCACCCGAGAGGGTGCCCGCGATCTGGCGGCGCCGCTCCCCGAGGCGGGGAAACAGCTCGTAGGCCTTCGCGAGCGCGCCCTTCGCGCCGCGACGGCCGAAGACCTGGCGGAACGTGAGCGCGAGGTTCTCCTCCACCGTGAGCGATCCGAAGACCGAACGCCCTTCCGGCGCGTGCACGATCCCCATACGGGTGAGGCGGTAGGCCCGGCTCCCGGTGACGTCGCGGCCCTCGTAGAGGAGCTTGCCTGCCGTCGGCTCGATGAGCCCGCAGCAGACCCGCACGACGGAGGTCTTCCCGGAGCCATTCGACCCGAGCAGCGCCATGACCGCGTGCTCCCGGATCGCGAACGAGACCCCGAACAACGACCGGAACGGACCGTAGCCGGCCTCGACGTCGCGCAGCTCCAGGAGCGGCGCGGTCTCGGCGGAGGGCGTGGGCGCCGCGTTCGGGGTCATGGTGCTCACACGGTGTCCCCGAGGTAGGCCTTGCGCACGGCGGCGTCGCCGAGCACGTCCTCGGTGGACCCCGCGGCGATGAGCGTGCCGAAGTCGAGCACGTAGAGCCGGGTCACGAGACTCTGCACCATCTCGACGTCGTGCTCGACGAGCAGCACCGCGAAGTCGTGCTGCTCCTGCACCGAACGCAGCTTGTCGGCCAGGCTCGCCGTCTCCTTCACGTCGAGCCCCGACGAGGGCTCGTCGAGGAGCAGCAGCTTCGGCTCCGACATGAGGGCACGGCCGAGCTCGACGAGGCGACCGCGACCGAGGCTGAGCGACTCGACCGGCTTGTCGGCCTCGGCTCCGAGCCCGAGCATCTCGATCATGCGGTTCGTGCGCTCTGTCTCGTCATCGCTGGGGTCGGAGCGGTTCAGCAGGTCCTTCCAGAGATGCCCGGAGCCGTTGCGGCGGCGTTCGGTGACGAGGAAGTGGTCGCGCACCGTCGTGCCCGAGAAGAGCTCGAGTCGCTGGAACGTGCGTCCGATACCGGCGCGGGCCCGCTTGTACACCGGCAGCGCACTCACGTCGCGCCCGTCGAAGCGGACGACTCCCGAATCGGGACGCAGCATGCCGAGCATGCAGTTGAAGAACGTGGTCTTGCCCGCACCGTTCGGCCCGATGAGCCCGACCAGCTCGCCGTGACGCACGTCGAGGTCGACAGCGTTGAGCGCAGTGATCCCAGAGAACCGCTTCCTGATCCTGCGTGCATCGAGGAGCTCGACGTCCCCGCGCAACGATCCGTCCACGGGAGCGAGGTTCGCCGCGCTCATGCTGCATCCCCTGCCGGCGTCGAGGCCAGCGCTTCAGCGCTCGGCGCGGGCACGACGCTCTCCTCGGGTGCTTCGAAGCCCTCGCCGCCGATGGCCAGCTCGTTGCAGGCACCCTGCACCGCGGCGATCCATTGCGTCCACGCGATGACGAAGACCGCGGTGAGGAACGCCACCGGCCAGCCACTCGGTGGGAACCCGTGGTCGATGAAGCTGCCGTCGCTCTGGCTCGTGTCCGTGACCGACGTTCGGTAGAACAGGAACGCTCCGGCGAGCACGAAGCCGAATGGTGCGCGCCCGACGTGCCAGGTGATCGGGCTCGCGAGCCAGCCCCGTGCCTTGGAGATCCGTTGCACGTGCACCGGGAGCAGGAAGAACGCGACCGACGCGATGCCGGCAGGGATCCCGACGAGCACGCAGTCGAGGAGCGTCGCCCGCGGGACCCAACCCTGGTCGTGGAAGAATGCGCCGAACAGGGCGCCGCCGACGGCGCCGGCGAGGAGCCAGAGCAGTCCTCGTGCGACACCACCAGCCCTGCGCAGCTGCGCGTCGGTCCAGAAGATCCACCCGAGCGCGAACAGCAGGCTCGGGACGACGAACACGAGCAAGGTGGTGCTGTGCACCGCCACCCAGTGCCCCTGGATCGGGCTACGGATGAGGATGTACGCGAGGTAGAGCGCGGGACCGGCGATGACGGGCAGCACGATGTGCCACACGGGGTGGTACTGGCGCGGGAGCCGATCCGTGGTCGCGAGCTCGTCGGCGCGCCGCTTGAGCGCAGCCTGACGGCGTTGGGCGAGGATGCTCTTGCGAGTCTGGAACTGGACGATGCCTTCGGGGTGGCGCGCGTAGGTGATCGCGCCGAGACCGAATCCGATGATCGCGATCGTGGTCGGGAACCCGAGCGATTCGAGCAACCATTGCGTGACGATCAAGCCGAGGGCCGCGTTCACCGCCCCGTCGACGGTGCGCGCCCCGAGGGTGACCACGAGGACGACCCATACGACACCGAAGAGCGCGGGATAGGTGGCGATGGGTTCGACCCGGCCCTGCGACATCCCGATGAGCCCTCCACCGAGGCCGGCGATGCCCGCAGCGAGCGAGAACATGATGATCCGCAGCGAGGTCGCGTTGATGCCGATCGACGCCGCCGCGGTCTCGCTCCCGCGTAGCGCGCCGAGGTATCGACCGATCGTGCCCTTGCGAATCAGGATCACCATGAAGCCGACGATCGCGAACACTGCGAAGACGACGAGGAACCACAGGCGCCCGCCGGGATCGTTGGTGAGGTTCGCGAACTCGGGCCGACTGATCTCGATCCCGAACTCGCTCCGCGACACCTCCGGGCGGCGGAAGATCACGTTCTCGGCCATCAACGCGAACGCCAACGTCGCGAGCGAGAGGTAGAGCCCGGCGAGGCGTACCGTGGGGCGGCGTCGTACGCGTCCGATCAGCGCGGGGACGCCGTCGATCAGCAGCACGAACAGCGCGCCGGCGGCGGCGGCGACGAACGCGCCGATCAGGATCGCGAGCAGCGACGGGACGTGCCACCGCTGTATGAGGTTGGCCATGGCAAAGCCGCCGAAGCCGGCGAACGTGGCTTGCGCGAGCGAGATCTGCCCACCCAATCCGGTGAAGATCGTGATCGAGAGGAGCACCACGGCGAGGGCAAACGCATCGGTGAGGCGGGTGACCCACAGCGGGCTCACGATCGTCATCGTCAGGATGAGGAAGCCGCCGATGAACGCGGGGAACCCGATGCGCGTCAACCGCTGCATCGCGGCGTCCTTGTACTCGTGCGCCAACGCCGGCGGCGGTGGGTCGACCCCCGCCAGGGGGTCGGACGCCTCTCGACGTTCCCGCAGCTTGGGCCAGAAGACGAGCAGGACGAACAGCAGCAGGAACGGGAACGACGGGCGCAGGTCCTGCGCGATCGCACTGTCGGCACCGATCACGTCGGGGAGACCGCGCTGGGCGATACCGATGAGCAGTCCGCCGACCAGCGTCATCGGGATGCTCACGAAGCGCCCGACGGCTGCCGCCGCGATCGCCGCGATGATGAGCAGCGTGTAGATGTTGCCGTTCAACTCGAAGTAGAGCGGCGCGAGGAGGACGCCGGCGAGGCCGGCGAGCACGCTCGACAGCATCCACGAGACCATGCTCACCCGGTCCGAGTCCACCCCGGCCAGCTCGACCATTCTCGGGCTCTCCACGACGGCACGCATCTGGAGCCCGATCGCCGTGTAGCGGAAGAGGAGCCCGAGCACCACCACCGCGACGACCGTGACGATGACCGTCGCGGCCCGGTCGGCCTGGACGATGTAGTCACCGAAGTGGAACGAGCTCAGGTTCGGATCGAAGTTCGGGTGGAAGCCCAGGTGCTTCCAGAACGACAGGCCGCCCTGCTCGAGGCCCAAGAGCGACGCCACGCTCGGCGGAGCCTGCGCCGGCTGTGCCCCGAAGATCGCCTTCACGATCTCGGGCATCGCGAGGAGCAGACCCAGTGCCGTGACGAGCTTTACCTGCCACGAAGCTGTTCGCATGTAGCGGAACAGCGCCCGGTCGAGGAGCAGGCCGATGAGCGGCGAGACGATCAGGACCGCGGCGACGAAGCCCAGCCACAGGGGCCAACCCCGGTTCTCGACGGTGTCGTAGAAGACCCAGCCACTCAAGAACGCCTGCGCGCTGAACGCCAGGTTGAAGACACCCGACGTCTTGTAGGTGAGGACGAGCCCGACGGCGACGAGGGCGTACACGCACCCGATCGGCGCGCCCTCGATGATCCACTGGATCTGTTGATCCACCGCGTCCCTCTACGCCGCTCGGACTCGCCCGCTCCTTCTCCGGTGTTGGCTAGCCACCCGCCGTCGGTACCGTCTCCCCCGGCTTGAGCGGCTTGTAGTACGGGTTGGCCAAGTTGGGCGGGCGCGGGTTGTCGGGGAAGCAGACGAAGGGCTGGCCCGGCTTGCCGTACCTCGGGACGAACTTCCCGTTCACCGCCTCGACGTAGGCGGTGCACGCCTCGTGGCCGGGACCGTGCCCGTCTCCGGTGGGCGTCCAGTTCTGGCCGGGCAGCATGCCGTCGGCGGTGAAACCCTGGATGGTGTTGATCGCATCGACGACCGACGACTGGGTGAAGTCCTTGCCGGCCTTCTTGAGACCCTCGACGAACAGCTGCGCGTTGATCCAACCGGCCTGGGACTGCTCGCTGGGCGAGATGCCCAGCTTCTTCATCGCGGCCAGGTACTCCTTGGTGCCCTTCGGCAGCTGCTTGCTCTGCCAGTCGGCGAAGGACAGTCCGAAGAACCAGTTGTTGAGTTGCTTGCCGTACTTCTTGATGGTGTCGGCCCGGTAGCCCTCGGGTGCGTAGAACGTCACGTTGTTCACGCCGGCCTGCTTGAGACCCTGGGAGATCTTGAACGCGCCGCCGAAGTCCATGCACGTCGCGACGAACTGGGCGCCCTTGTCCTTCATCGCCTGGACATCGGCGCTCACGTCGCTGAACCCGAACTGCAGGCTCTTGTCCTCGTAGACGAGATCGATGCCGTACTCCTTGAACGACTGCTCGGTGCCCTTCGCACACACCGCGGAGGATGGTGCGGTGTAGGTGAAGATCGCGCCCTTGGTGAGGTGCTGCTGCTGGGCGATGTACGCGGGCGCGATGGACGCGCACTCGAAGCAGAGGAACGAGCCCTTCTCACCGAACAGCGACTTGCGGGGGCACTGGTCCGTGAACACGTTCGAATCGATGATGTTGCGCTCGATCTTCTGGACGTCGGTGTTGGTCCCACACCAGCCGGCATCGACGTTGATACCCAAGGCAGGGATGTTCTTCTCCGCGAGGTAGCTCGCACCGGCGAAGGAGTTCGTCATGACCGGCATGACCGCGAAGACCTTCTTCTCCTCGACGAGTGAACGCACCGCGCGGATGTTCCCCGACGGGGCACCCTGGTCGTCGAGCTGCGCGACGAGCTTCAGCTTCTTGCCGAACACCCCGCCCTGCTTGTTGATCTTGTCGAAGTAGGCGTTGACCCCGTCGAATCCGTCCACGTAGGGCACGTTCAGCACGCTGACCGGGCTCGCGAGCCCCCCCACGCGGATCTCGGACCCGGTGACCCCCTGGCGACCGTTGCCCTGGGCGCCCGCAGAGCTGATGCCCGCGACACCTACGACCATGATCGCCATGACGGCGATTGCCACAAACCGACGCATCCGCGTTCCCCCCGTTCGGACCAGCCGACAGACCCGCGCTGGCGGCGCGCACGCTAGCGCGAAATCGCCTGACGCTCACGTCAGCAACGGCACCGGGGGGGACCGGGCGCGTCGTCGACGGGCGACCGGCCCGACCTGCGAGCATGGGGCCCGTGCCCGAGACGCTGGTCACCTTCCACGCCCACCCCGACGACGAGTGCATCGCGACCGGGGGCGTCATCGGCGCGGCCGTCGCGGCCGGGCACCGGGTCGTCCTCGTGGTGGCGACCCGGGGCGAGGTGGGCGAGGTCGGCGCCGGCGTGCTCGCCGACGGCGAGACCCTCGCCGAACGTCGCGAGATCGAGACTGCCCGGGCCGCGGCGATCCTGGGGATCGCTCGGGTGGAGTTCCTCGGCTACCGGGATTCGGGCATGGTCGACACGCCCGACAACGACGCGCCGGGCTCGTTCTGGAGCGCCGACGTGGAGGAGGCGGCGGAGCGCCTCGCCACGATCCTGCGCGAGGAGCAGGCCGACGCGCTCACGATCTACGACGACAACGGCAACTACGGGCACCCGGACCACATCCAGGTGCACCACGTCGGCGTCCGCGCGGCCGAGCTCGCAGGCACGCCGCGGGTCTACGAGGCGACCCTCAATCGCGATGCGGTGAAGCGCCTCATCCGGGAACGGCGTGGCGAGACGATCGCGGCCGGGGTCGAGCTCCCGGAGAACATCGACGATCCCGAGGCGTTCACGATGGGGGTTCCCGAGGAGCGCATCACCACGACGGTCGACGTCTCCGCGTTCGTCGACCGCAAGCGCGCCGCGCTCGCGGCGCACGCGAGCCAGGTCGACGAGACCTCGTTCTTCCTCGCCATGCCGATCGAGGTGTTCCGGGAGATGTTCGGCACGGAGTGGTTCATCCGCCGGGGCGCTCCCGTTGGCGCCTCCGAGGAGTCCCTCTTCCCCGCCGACCGGTAGCGTCAGAGCATGCGCAGCCGTCTCCTCACCTCCGTAGTCGCCGTCGTCATCGCGACCCTCGGCGGCGGCCTCGCGTCCGCCGCGGGCGCGAGCCCCGCGAACGCCCGACCGAAGGCCCCGGGGACGGGCTCGAGCACTGCATCAGCCAACCTGACCGCCCCGTTCGCGAAGCCCGGCCCGTTCCCCGTGGGGGTCACGACCCTCGACCTCGGCGACCGCAAGGTCGAGGTCTGGTACCCCGCGAACCCGAAGGCGACGAAGGGGAAGGCGCCCGAGTCGTACTTCCTGCGCGACCGTCTGCCGCCCGCGATTGCGGCGCTGCTGCCCGCCGCCATCAACCCGCCGAAGCAGACCACCGCGTTCCGCGACGTCGCCGGCTCGAAGCGGGGACCGTTCCCGCTCGTGACGTTCAGCCACGGCGCGGCCGGCTACCGCGACCAGTCGACGTTCCTCACGACGCACATCGCATCGTGGGGCTTCGTGGTCGCCTCGCCCGAGTTCCTCGAGTTCGGCCTCACCGCCGCGCTCGGGCAGCGACCGGCGACCCCGCGCGACAGCGTCGAAGTGCTCCGCAGCACCGTCGCGCTCGTGCGGGAAGCAAGCGCGAGCAAGCCGGGGGTCCTGAGCGGTCTCGTGCGCAAGGGAAAGATCGGCGCGGTCGGACACTCGGCCGGCGCGCGGGCGTCGATCGCGTTCGCCGCCGCCGATCCCTCGGTCGCCACCTACGTCGCCCTCGCCGGCGATGCAGGCGCCTTCTCGAGCAGCACCGGTGAGGTCGGTGGCCCGACCGCGAGCACGCTCCCCGCAATCAAGGCCCCGCACGTGCCGTCGATGTTCATCGCCGGGCGCGAAGACGCCATCGCCGACCTCGCACACATCACGGAGTACTACGCCTCGGTCCCGACGCCGAAGCGCCTCGTGGTCATCACCGGCTCGGGCCACCTCAACGCGTTCAGCGACATCTGCACGATCGGCGAGGGCGGCGGTGGGGTGGTCGCGATCGCCCAGAAGGCGGGGCTGCCCGTACCGGCAACGGTCGCCCGGCTCGGCACCGACGGCTGCCGCGCCCCCGCGCTCCCCTCGGCCGACGTCCAGCCGGTCGTCGACCACTACACCGTCGCCCAGCTCCGCTTCGCCCTCGGGATCGACAAGGCTCCCGTCGGGCTCGCGCCCCGCTCGGCGCGCCAGTTCGGCGACGTCGGCGTCGCCTACTCGGCCTCCACCGGGAAGGGCTGAACGATGCCCTGGGCGCTGTTCGCCGCCGGGCTCTTCTTCGCCGTGCTCACGGTGCCCGCGCTGGTACGCGTCGACTACTGGGCCGTGGTCTTCCCGGTGTTCTTCGTGTCGTGGTTCGGCACCGGGATGTCGGGATGGTGGCTCACGCTCATCCCTGCCACCACCATCGTGCTCGTCGCGCTCGGCGGGCTGGGGGCCTGGCCCGGCTGGGTCGGCCTCTCGCTCGCGCTGGCGGCGATCGCCGGCCTGCTCCGCCAGCAGGGCATGGCCCGACGCGGAGCCGCGACCTTCGACGCGGTACTCCACCCTCTCGACGGACGCCATGAATCCCGCACGCGGCGCTCCACCCTCTCGGTGGTGCTCCCGTTCCTGATGCACGACCGACGCGTCGCGCGCGCGAAGAACATCCACTACGCCGAAGGCGCACGTCGAAGGCACGCGCTCGACATCTACCACCCCCGCGCGGGCGCGGAGGGCGCTCCGGTGCTCCTCCAGATCCATGGGGGCGCGTGGATGATCGGCGCCAAGGACACCCAGGGTCGCCCGCTCATGAACGCGCTCGTGGACGCGGGTTGGGTGTGCGTCGCGATCAACTACCGCCTGAGCCCACGCGTGAAGTTCCCGGACCACCTCGTCGACTGCAAGCTCGCGCTGGCGTGGATCCGCGAGCACATCGGCGAGTACGGCGGCGACCCGGACCGTGTCGTCGTCACCGGCGGTTCTGCCGGTGGGCATCTCACGACAATGGTGGGTCTCACCCCCAACGACCCCCGCTACCAGCCCGGCTTCGAGCACGTCGACACGTCGGTGCTGGCGTGCGTGCCCATGTACGGCGCCTACGACCTCGAACAGATCTTCAGCGCGGCTCCGGGTCCGGTCGGGCGCCGCGTCGGATCATGGATGGGCAGCCTCGTCATCGGACGCGGCCTCGAGGACCGCGAGCCCTACCGCGCGGCATCGCCGGTCTACAACGTCGCCGCCGGTGCGCCCCCGTTCATGGTGGTGCACGGATCGATCGACAACCTGGTGCCGGTCGAGCAGGCCCGCCGTCTCGTTGCCGAGCTACGCGCCGTCGGCGCCGAGGTCGCGTACGTCGAGCTCGAGGGTGCTCCGCACGCGTTCGACGTCTTCCACTCGACGTGGGCGACCGCCAGCGTCGCCGGCATCGTCCGCTATCTCACGTGGCTCGTCGTGAACGACCCCAAGGAAGGACCCTCGGGCGCCGATAGCGCAACGACCGATCTGACGACCATGGCGCGTACGGTGCCATCGTGAGCCCGGCCAGCGCGAGCAGCACCGCGTCATAGTTCACCCGCCACCCGGCGAACTCGCGCCACGCGCGCTCGCGGTCGGGGCGCACCGGAACACCGGCTTCCCCGAGACGCTCATACACCTCAATGAACTCCTCCTTGGCGATACTGATCGGTGCGTCGGGTCTCGGATCGGCGTCGTGTTCCACCTCGAAGTAGTCCGCGATCTCGCGCAGCGCCAGGTAGCCCGAGCGGATGCAGAGCCCGGCCTGGGGCGACCACGCGATCGCGAGCGTCGACTGGGCCAGCGCCGCGGCATCGAGGATCGCACCGGCCGACGTGACCCAGGAGCGCTCGGCGCTCGGCGACCGGAAGAACGCGAGGATCGCGAGCGACGTGTGCGTCTCCGAGATCTCCGCGAACCAGAGCTCCCATTGCGCCCAGAGCGCGGGGAGCTGATCGTTCCACCCGATCGCGTGGTATCGCTCGAGCAGCTCGACGGCGCTCGGCGGTGTCCCCGCGCGGGTGGCAAGCTGCGCGACGGCCAGCTCGCGTCGGGAGAACGCGCCGTAGATGGTGGGCACGTACGCGATCAGGAGCGCCAGGAGCGCGAGCCCGGTCGCCGCCTCGAGGAACACGAGCACGAAGCTCGGAATATCGTTCGGTGGCAGCCTGAAGCCGAGCGTGAAGAACGACGATCCACTGAGCTCGAACGCGGCACGCACGCTGCGCGACGGAACGAGCGTGAAGAAGATCATGGCGAAACCGACGATGGCGAGGGTCATCCAGACCGCCGTGAGGACCAACAGCCCGACCGGCCCGTAGAGTGCCATCACCCGGTCGCGACGCTCGTAGGTGTGCGAGTCGCGGGCGACAAGGCTGAAACACCACCGCAGGGAGACGAAGACCACCCGGGTCAGCGGCGTCGCCGCCCCCCGCGGGAGCATGAACGTGCGCAGCGCCGAGTCGAGCACGGCCAGTACCAGGACCGCGCCGACCACGACCAGCACGATGTCGAGGACGACGTCCATGAAGGGCCCATCCTCCCCTATCTCCGGTAACCCTCGACGCCACCTGGACGGACCTTCCGGGGTCACGGCGAAGGGAGCCACCGGGGGCGTGCAAGCCCCGGCCGCGATTGACAGGCGCTGGGGGCCTTCTAGAGTGCGCAGGCGTGACCAGCGTCACATCTACGGTCGCGACTCCAGCCTGACAAGTCCTAGCGACCTACCGACCAGACCTACCGACAACACCCTTGGGGGGAATCATCGTGGCCGACTCGCACCGGCACGCAACATCTCGCCGCTGGACGCGCCTGAGCGCGGCCGCAGTGGCCATCGCGCTCGTGAGCGTCGCATTCACCGGGCTCGGCAGCGCTTCCGTGCGCCACCGCGCCCACCAGGCCAAGAGCGGCGGAACCATCACCTTCGGCCTCGAAGCGGACACCAACAGCTACTGCCTCAGCAAGGCCCAGCTGGCGATCTCGGGGATTCAGGTCGTCGCGGCGGTCTACGACACGCTGACCGTACCGAACTCCAAGGGCGTCGCCGTGCCGTACCTGGCGAAGTCGGTCACACCGAACGCGGACTTCACCGTGTGGACGATCGGACTGCGCGACGGCGTGAAGTTCCACGACGGCACACCCGTCGACGCGGCCGCGATCAAGCTCAACCTCGACTCGTACCGGGGCGCCCCCGGTGCGCCCAACGTCGGATCGCTGCTCCCGATCGTCCTGAGCTTCATCCAGGACGTCACGGTCACCAACCCGACGACCGTCACGGTCACGCTCAAGACGCCGGTGTCGACGTTCCCGAACTACCTGTACAACACCGGTCGTTTGGGCATCATGGCGCCGGCCCAGCTCAACGCGGGCGAAGCGTGCGCGACGAAGATGATCGGGAGTGGGCCGTTCAAGCTTGACACCTACCTCCCGAACGAGAAGACGGTGGTCGTCAAGAACCCGGACTACTGGCAGAAGGGTTACCCGAAGGCCAACCAGATCACGTTCGTGCCGGTGACCGACGCCGCCGTGCGCGCCACGCAGCTCCAGGGTGGCCAGCTGAACGTGATGCACACGACGAGCGCAACGCAGATCGAGACCCTCAAGAGCGGCGGCGGACAGGAGAAGATCCTCTTGCAGCAGCCGGGATACCGCGAGCTGCGGTACTACGTCATGCTCTCGAACAACGCACCGTTCAACAACCCGCTCGCCCGCGAGGCGTTCACGACCGCCATCGACCGCAAGACGGTCAACGAGATCCGCAACAAGGGTCAGTTCGAGCTTGCGAACAGCCTGATGGACGTCAAAGCCCCCGGCTACCTCAAGGACGCCGGGTACCCCAAGTACAACCCGGCGAAGGCCAAGAAGCTCGTCGCGCAGGTCAAGGCGGCAAACGGTGGCTCGTTCGACGTCGTGCTCGGCACGACCACCGACGCCGAGAACTCCCAGGAGGCGCAGCTCGTCAAGGAGATGCTCGACAAGGCCGGCATCAACACGACGATCTCCCAGCAGGACCAGGCGACGCTCATCAACAAGGCCCTCTCCGGCGACATCGACGTCCTCGTCTGGCGCAACCTGCACGGCGAGTACTCGCAGTCATCGGACGCGGACAACTTCCCGTGGTGGTCGAACTACAACATCGCGACGGGCGGGACGAACTTCATCAACTTCTCGAAGTTCGACAACAGCGCGACCCAGGGTGCACTGACCACCGGTCGGTCCCAGTCGACGCTCGCGGACGCGAAGAAGACCTACACCGCGTTCAACAAAGCCTTCGCGGCCGGGAACTACATCACGCCCATGTGGTGGGACGTGTGGGCGATCGGCTACCTCCCCGAGGTGACCCTGAACCTGCCGCCGCTCCCCGACGGCCAGGGCAAGCCCCTGTTCGCCTACGGCCGCATCCCGGTCCTCGGGCTCAGCGCCTCGAACTGACGAAGGAGTAGGGAGACCCGGCAGGAGCCCAGCAGGAGTCGACGGTGGAGCTGACGAGAACGGTCGCGAAGCGAGTTGTCCAACTCGTCATCGTGCTGCTCTTCGTCACGATGTTCACCTTCCTGCTGATCCGGCTCCTGCCGGGCGACCCGACCACGACGATCATCCCGTTCGGCACCAACGCGCAGCGCGCCGCGCTGCGCCACGACCTCGGGCTCAACAAGCCACTGCCCGAGCAGTACTGGAACTACCTGACCGGGCTGCTGCAGGGCGACCTGGGCAAGCAGTACAACTCCGGGCGGCCGGTCATCGACCTCGTGAGCCAATCGCTCCCCGTGTCGCTCCAGCTCATGATCTACGCCCAATTCATCGCGCTGTTCTTCGCGATCCCGCTCGGGATCTTCACCGCCTACCGGGCCGGCACACGCTCAGACAAGGCGATCAACACCACTGGCTTCGCGCTGCTCGCGCTCCCCAACTTCGTGCTCGCGCTGTTCCTCTCGTACTTCGTCGGCGCACAGCTCAAGTGGTTGCCCACCGGCGGCTACGCGCCAGGGTGGATGGACCAGTTGTTCGACTCGTCGCGCTCCCCCGACCTCTGGGAGCACGCCCGCTACATGCTCCTGCCCGCCTTCACCTTGGCGGTCGGCCAGATCGCCGTGTACATGCGCCTCCTGCGCAGCGACATGATCGCCACGCTGCAGGAGAACTTCATCACGATGGCCAAGGCCAAGGGAGTGTCGAACCAGCGCATCCTGTGGCGCCACGCGCTGCGGCCGTCGAGCCTCACACTGCTCACGGTCGCAGGCCTCAACGTCGGCACGCTGATCGGTGGCGCCGTGGTGATCGAGGTCATCTACGGGATCCCGGGGATGGGCCTGAAGATCTACCAGGCGGTCTTCAGCAAGGAGTACGTCGAGCTCCAGAGCTACGTCGTGATCATCGCGGTCCTCTTCGTGCTCGTGAACTTCTTCGTCGACTTCCTCTACTCCGTGCTCGATCCGAGGATCCGCCGTGCCCGAGCCTCCTGACGGCGAGATCTCGACCACCGAGGAATTCCTCGCCGACGAGCGACACGGCTTCGGTGGCGTCGCCGGCGACGCCGGACTGCTCCAGGTCGGCGCGATCGAGGCCGGCCCCGAGTCGGCGCACCGGCGCGGCCCTGGCCTGGGAATCGGCGCTTGGATGGCCATCGGTTGGATGGGCTTCATCATCCTCATCGCGGTGCTCGCCAAGATCGGCATCCTCACCTGGGGCGACGCCAACGAGAGCTTCGCGTCGTGCGCCCGCAAGGGTCCGTTCGCGAACGAGGGCGGTGCGAGCGGTTTCCTGCTCGGCTGCGACAGCAACGGGCGCGACATGATCCCTCGCCTCGCACTCGGGGCATGGACGAGCCTCCTCGTCGCGACGGGTGCCGTCACCCTCGGCTTCGTCATCGGCGGGACGCTGGGGCTGATCGCGGGCTTCTCCGGCGGCAAGGTCGACACCGTGCTCACCGGCATGTTCAACGTGCTGCTCTCGGTGCCCGTGATCATCATGGCGCTGGCGCTCGTGGCCTTCCTCCAGGGGGCCAGCGGCGAGGGAGGAGCGCTCTCGCCGGAGATGATCCTCATCATCGCCATCGGAGTGGTCGCGATCCCGCTCATCGGACGGATCACGCGCGCGAGCGCGTTGACCTGGGCCCAGCGCGAGTTCGTCCTCGCGTCGCGGGCACAAGGAGCCAAGAGCCGACGCATCATGATCCGCGAGGTGCTCCCGAACGTGCTCCCGGCGATGTTCTCGATCGCGCTGCTCGCGATCGGCATCGCGATCGTCGCCGAGGGGGCATTGGCGATCCTCGGCGTCGGGGTGAGGCCACCGACACCTTCGTGGGGGAACATGATCGCCCTCGACCGCGGCAACCTCTTCAAGTCGCCCCACATCGTGTTCGAGGCTTCGCTGCTCATCTTCTTCACCGTGCTCTCCCTGAACTTCCTCGGCGATGTCGTGCGGGCACGCTTCGACGTACGGGAGGGCGGGCTGTGAGTCCCGGCGAGGACCGCTTCGGCGACGCCCCCTACGACGGGCCGCTCCTCGAGGTCACCGACATCAAGACGTACTTCGAGACCGACCGGGGGCTCGTGCGCTCGGTCGACGGCGTGTCGCTCACCCTCGAGCGGGGCAAGACCATCGGCATCGTCGGGGAATCCGGCTCGGGCAAGACCGTCCTCTCCCGCTCGATCATGGGATTGCTGCCCAAACGAGGCGTCGTGCGCGAGGGATCGGTGAAGTTCGAGGGGCAGGAGTTCATCGGGATCAAGCCCAAGGACATGCGGGCGTTCTGGGGCGCGCAGATGTCGATGATCTTCCAGGACCCGATGACGTCGCTGAACCCGGTGATGAAGGTCGGCAACCAGATCACCGAGTCGATCCGCCAGCATCTCGACGTCTCCAAGAGCTTCGCCAACGAGCTGGCCGAGAACCTGCTCGAGTCGGTGCGCATCCCTGAGCCGCGCAAGCGTCTCAAGGAGTACCCGCACCAGCTCTCCGGTGGCATGCGTCAACGCGTGTGCATCGCGGTTGCCCTCGCCTGCGGCCCGAAGCTGCTGTTCGCCGACGAACCGACGACCGCGCTCGACGTGACCGTCCAGGCCCAGGTGCTCGACCTCATGGCCGCGCAGCAGCGCGAGCGCTTCATGGCCATGGTGCTCGTCACCCACGATCTCGGGGTCGTGGCCGGTCGCGCGGACGACATCGCGGTCATGTACGCGGGTCGCATCGTGGAGAAGGCGCCGACCACAACGCTCTTCGCGAACATGAAGATGCCCTACACCGAGGCGCTCCTCTCCTCGATCCCCAGGCTCGACGACCAGAGCCATACCCGCCTGGCGACGATCCCCGGACGACCGCCGGATCTCGTGCACCCGCCGAAGGGCTGCAAGTTCGCGCCGCGCTGTCCCTACGTGCAGGACAAGTGTCGCGAGGAGGAACCGCTCCTCACCGACGCCGGCGGTGGCCACCTGTACCGCTGCTGGTTCCCGGTTGGGACGCCCGAGGGGGCTGCCGCACTCGAGAAGAACCGCGCGGCCGGTGCCGCACCCGCGGCCGCGCTCGCGACCGGCCCCACGACCGGGGGTCAACCCTGATGGCGGGGACCGGGCACGCCCATCTTCGACCGGCCGACCAGGACCTCCTGCGCGTCGAGGACCTCGTGGTCGAGTTCCCCGCCCGAGGCGGTCAGAAGGTGCACGCGGTGTCGGGCATCAGCCTCGACATCGTGGAGGGCGAAACGCTGGGCCTGGTCGGCGAGTCGGGATGCGGCAAGTCGACCACCGGACGCGCCATCGTGCAGCTCCCCCGCCCGACCTCGGGGAGCGTGAAGCTCGACGGGACCGAGCTCACTGGGCTCAAGGGTGAAGACCTGCGCAAGTTGCGCCCGCGCATGCAGATGATCTTCCAGGATCCGATCTCGTCGCTCAACCCGCGACGGAAGGTGCGCGACATCGTCTCCGAAGGTCTCGACATCTGGAGCATCGGCGACAAGGCATCACGGGCGGCGAAGGTGGACGAGGTGCTCGAGGCCGTCGGCATCGACCCGGCGAACGCCAACCGACGACCACACGAGTTCTCGGGCGGCCAGTGCCAGCGCATCTCGATCGCTCGGGCGATGGTCACCGAACCGAAGCTCATCATCTGCGACGAGCCGGTGTCGGCCCTCGACGTGTCGGTGCAGGCCCAGATCATCAACCTGCTGCAGGACATGAAGGACCGCTACGGACTCACGCTCGTGTTCATCGCGCACGACCTCGCCGTCGTGAAGAACGTGAGCGACCGGATCATGGTCATGTACCTCGGGAAGGTGTGCGAGGTCGGCGTCCCCGACGCGCTCTATCAGCGCCCGTCGCACCCGTACACGGCTGCGCTCCTCGCCGCGATCCCGGTGCCCGACCCCCAGACGAGGCCCGACTCCGAGAAGGTGCTCGGCGGCGAGATCCCGTCGCCCCTCAACCCACCGAGCGGGTGCCGGTTCCGCACGCGCTGCCCGAAGGCCGAGGCCAGGTGCGCACAGGAAGAGCCCCAGATACGCGAGGTCGTGGCGAACCATTTCGTGGCCTGCCACTTCCCGCTCGAGCCGGGAGAGGTCCTCGACTTCACCAAGGCCGGAGCCGGTGCGTTCGTCGGACTCGACGAACGCACCGAAGCCGACGCGGACCTGTGACGCGCGGCCTCAGGCCGAGCAACCGTTCGTGACCCCGTCGCCCTTGGTCCGCGCGGCCAGCCAGGCGAGCACGTCGGTACGTGCCGCGGTGATGACGCTCCCATGGTCCGCGCCGGGGTACGTGCGGTACTCGACGACGTCGCCGGCAGCGCAGGCCTTCTTCACCCAGGCGTCGCTGAGCGGCCGCAGGACCAGCTGATCCGCCTCCCCCTGCACGACGAGGACCGGTGCGCCCGCGGGCCGGTTTCCGGCCGAGCTGGCGTGGATCAGGTCCCGCCACGGGGCGACCTCGAGGGGGTTGTGCGCCATGACCGCGCCCGCCGTGCCGGCGAACGCCTTCACCACCTCGCCCCCGCACTTCTCGTCGACGATTCCCGACTTGGCCACGGCTTCGGGCGTCAGCACCGCGGCCGGGTCGGCCTGCGGGTACGCGGCCTGGATGCCCTTCGCGCCCATCACCACGAACCCGGCCGCCTGTTTGATGGCGCCGGCTGCGGGGAGGATCACGTCGAGGTCGGCCGCGGGCGCCGCGGCGACGACGCCGAGGAGGTGTTCCTCGGGCGCGTACTGCGCGGCCAGCTCGCCCGCGAACAGGGCCGCGTGCCCGCCTTGGGAGTGCCCGAACACGAGCATGTCCTTGCCCGCTCGTGTCGGGTCGAGCGCGCGTGCGGCACGCGCCGCGTCGAGCACGCCCCGGCCTTCGCTCTCGCCGACCAGGTAGGGGTGCAGACCCGGCGTCCCGAGACCCTCGTAGTCGGTCGCGGCCACCACATAGCCCGCCCGGATCATGGCGTCGACGTACGGAAGTTTCGAGGCGACGTTCGCGGCTTTCGACGGCGCGCACGAGTCCGCGAGCCCGGTCGTGCCGTGGGCCCAGGTGACGACCGGGCGACCACCCTTGGGCGCCGTGGCGTTCGGCGCGACGATCACCCCGGACACCGCGATGTCACGGCCGCCGACGGACTCCGAGTGGTAGAGGACGCGCCACGCGGTCGCACCGTGGGGTGCTGGGATGCGCTCGCTGCGGATGATCGTCCCCGGTGGCTTGCTCGCAAGCGGGTCGGGAACCGAGTAGAAGTCGCGTTTGGGTCCGGCGGCCGCCGGTCCTGCGGAGAGTGACAGCGCCATCGCGACGACGAGCACCATCGGAATGGTCGGGCGAGCGAAGCGACGGAGCATGACGCGAGTGTCGCAGATCAGGCGGCGTGTGCCAACACGGGTTGCGCCAGCGCGAGCTCGAGCACGGTCGCGACGTCGTCGACGAGGTGGATCGTCATCGCCGCCCGGACCGCTTCGGGGAGGTCGTCGAGGTCGGGCTCGTTGAGCGCGGGCAGGATCACCGTCGTCAGTCCCGCGCGCTGGGCCGCCAGCACCTTCTGCTTCACCCCGCCGATCGCCAGCACCCGACCCTGGAGCGTGACTTCGCCGGTCATGCCCACCTCGGGCCGAACCGGGCGTCCCGTCAGGAGGCTTGCGAGCGCCGTCGTCATCGTCACGCCGGCTGACGGCCCGTCCTTGGGGATCGCGCCTGCGGGCACGTGCACATGGAACCGCTGGCGCAGGGCGGCCGAGTCGATGCCGAGCGCAGTGGCGTGCCCTTGGACGTACGAGAGCGCGATGCGCGCCGACTCCTTCATGACGTCGCCGAGCTGTCCGGTCAGCGTGAGCCCGGACTCGCCGCCGGGTGCGCCGGCGTCGATCGCGCTCGCCTCGATCACCAGCACGTCACCACCGGTGCCCGTGACCGCGAGGCCGGTGGCCACACCCGGAGCACCGGTTCGTTCCGCCGACTCGGGCCGGAACTTCGACCGCCCGAGTGCGTCGCGCACCATCGCGTCGTCGATCGAGACGGGAGGAACGACATCCTCGGACACGACCTTGGCCACCACCTTGCGGAGGAGCTTCCCGAGCTCACGCTCGAGGTTCCGCACGCCGGCCTCGCGGGTGTAGTCGGTGACCACGCTGCGAATCGCGTCGTCGGCCAGCTCGACGTCGTCGGGTCGGAGTCCGTTGCGCTCGAGCTGACGCGCGAGCAGGTGGTCGTGGGCGATCACGACCTTCTCGTCCTCGGTGTACCCGTCGAGCCGGATCAACTCGAGCCGGTCGAGGAGTGGTCCGGGGATCGTCTCGAGCGTGTTCGCGGTCGCGAGGAACAGGACCTCGGAGAGGTCGAGATCGACCTCGAGGTAGTGATCGCGAAACGTGTGGTTCTGGGCCGGGTCGAGCACCTCCAAGAGTGCACTCGACGGGTCGCCCCGCCAGTCGGCCCCGAGCTTGTCGACCTCGTCGAGGAGGACGACCGGGTTCGTCGTGCCCGCTTCGGTCAGCGCTCGTACGATCCGGCCGGGACGGGCGCCGACGTACGTGCGGCGGTGGCCGCGGATCTCGGCCTCGTCGCGCACACCACCGAGCGACACTCGGGCGAATGACCGACCGAGCGCGCGCGCGACCGACTCCCCGAGTGACGTCTTGCCCACCCCGGGAGGTCCGACGAGCGCCAGGATCGCGCCCGAGCCTCGGGCACGCGTGCCGTCGGGAGCGGGTCCGTCGACGAAGCCGCGCTCGGCGCGGAGCTTGCGGACCGCGAGGAACTCCACGATGCGGTCCTTCACGTCGTCGAGGCCGGAGTGGTCGGCGTCGAGCGTGGCGCGGGCCGAGACGACGTCGAGGTTGTCGTCGGAACGCCGGCCCCAGGGCAGGTCGAGGATCGTGTCGAGCCAAGTGCGGACCCAGCCGTGCTCCGGGCTCTGCTCGCCCATGCGCTCGAGCCGGTCGAGCTCACGGGTGACGGCTTCGCGCACGGGCTCGGGGAGCCCGGCTGCTTCGATCCGACGGCGGTACTCGCCGACGGCGTCGTCACCATCGCCCTCACCGAGCTCCTTGCGGATCGCCGCGAGCTGCTGGCGCAGCAGGAACTCACGCTGGTGCTGCTCCATCCCGTCGGTGACCTCGGTGCGGATCTTCTCGGTCAGCTCGAGCTCGGCCAGTGCGTCGCGCGCCCACTGCACGACCCGCTCGAGGCGCGCTTCGACGTCGAGCGTCTCCAGCAGCTCGACCTTGCGCTCGCTCGAGAGATCGGGCCACCAGCCGGCGGTGTCGGCCAGCGCGCCGGGGTCGGTCACCCCATTGAGTGCTTCTCGTAGACGTCCCGCGCGCAGGCGCTCCGAGATCGCGCCGACGACGGCGCGGTACTCCCGCGCCAGCTCGACAGCCCGCTCGGTCGCCGGTTCGGGATCGATGACCGCCTCGGCCTCGACCCAGAGACCGGCCGCAGTGCCGGGCACCCCGACGCCGACGACGGCGCGGTGCAGCCCCCGCAGGACGAGGGCCTGGACGCCGTTGGGCAGCTCGCCGCTGCTCTCCACGCGCGCGACCGTTCCGACCCGGGCGTAGCGCCCGTCGAGCTTGGGCACGAGCAAGAGCACGCCGTCGGCCGCCGTGGCGGCGTCGGCCGCGGTGCGGGCCTCGTCGGTCTCCAGGGCGATCGTGACGACCATCTGGGGGAGCACCACGCCGGTGCTCAGGGGGAGCAAGGGAAGCGTGAGCCGCTCCCTGGCCTCGTCGGCCGAGCCGTTCTCGGCCGGATCCCGGGTGGGTCGATCGGTTGCAGGCATCAGCACCTCACTGGCAATTACACCATTACGTGGGTGCTGCAACCCGACCCAGCGGGTCGGCATTCCCGCCCGAGGGTCCTACTTCGGGCCGGTCATCTCCCCGGGGCGGACGAGGCGTTCGAACTCCTCGGCAGTGAGGTGGCCGAGGTGGACCGCCGCCTCCCGCAAGGTCGTGTGGTGCTGGTGCGCGTGCTTGGCGATCGCGGCCGCGTTGTCGTAGCCGATGTGGCTGTTGAGCGCGGTCACCAGCATGAGGGAGTTCTGCACGTGCTCGGCGATCTTCTCCTCGTTGGCCTCGAGGCCCTCGATCGCAAACTCGCGGAAGTTGCGACACACGTCGGTGAGGAGGTCGACCGAGTGCAGCAAGTTGAAGATCATCACCGGTTTGAACACGTTGAGCTCGAAGTTGCCCTGGGAGCCGGCGATCCCGACCGCAGTGTCGTTCCCGAGCACCTGGACGCACACCATCGTCATGGCCTCGCTCTGGGTCGGGTTCACCTTGCCCGGCATGATCGACGAACCCGGCTCGTTCTCGGGCAACGACAGCTCACCCAGGCCGGCTCGTGGGCCCGACGCCAGCCAGCGCACGTCGTTCGCGATCTTCATCAGCGAGACCGCGAGCGTCCGGAGGGCTCCGCTCGCGAACACGACGGCGTCGTGCGCGGCGAGCGCGGCGAACTTGTTCGGCGCGGTGACGAAGGGCAGATCGGTGATCTCGGCGATGTGTCGCGCGACCCGCTCGGCGAACTCGGGATGCGTGTTGAGGCCCGTGCCCACGGCGGTGCCGCCGACCGCGAGCTCGTAGATCCCCGGCAGCGTGACCTGGATGCGCTCGAGGTCGGCGTCGAGCTGGGCGACGTACCCGGAGAACTCCTGACCGAGCGTGAGGGGCACCGCGTCCTGGAGGTGGGTGCGCCCGATCTTGACGATGTCGGCGAACGCTTCGGCCTTCGCGGCGAGCGCGTCGCGCAGGGCACGCACGGCTGGCACGAGTCGGTGGACGATCTCCTCGGCCGCGGCAATGTGCATGGCACCGGGGAACGTGTCATTCGACGATTGCGACATGTTCACGTGGTCGTTCGGGTGGATCGGGTCCTTGGAGCCGCGCACGCCACCGGCCAGCTCGATCGCGCGGTTGGAGATCACCTCGTTCACGTTCATGTTCGTCTGCGTGCCGCTCCCCGTCTGCCAGACGAAGAGGGGGAACTCGGCGTCGAGGTCGCCCGCGATGATCTCGTCGGCGGCCCGCACGATGAGGTCGGCCTCGACGTCGGGCAGCTTCTCGAGGTCACGATTGGTGAGCGCGGCGGCCTTCTTGAGAATTGCCATCCCCCGCACGACCGCCTTGGGCATGTGGTCACCACCGATCGAGAAGTGGTGCAGCGACCGCTGGGTCTGCGCGCCCCAGTACCGGTCGGTGGGCACCTCGATCGGCCCCATGCTGTCGGTCTCGGTGCGGGTCGCACCTGCCGGGACGGAGGGGGTGTCGGTGGCCATGCGAAAACGCTACTGCGGCACCCGAGAAGCCTTCCGAACGTGGCGGTCCATCGAGGCGCGCACGAACGGGCCGATCATGCCCGCCGCCCGAGCCAACATCGCCGAAGTCGGATCGGCGGTCACCGTCAGGCGATCGCGCTCGATGCCCCGGACGATCGCCCGGGCAACGACCTCGGGAGCGCGCACCTTGATGGCGGCCGAGATGCGCCGGGTGGCGTCGGGCTTGGTCTCGTTCTCGGTCGCCAGGCCCGGGGTGTCGGTGTCGGGCGGGAACGCGCAGCCGACCACGATCCCGTGCGGCTTCAGCTCGGCCCGCAGCGTCTCGGCGAGCCCGCGCACCGCGAACTTGGTCGGCGAGTACGCCGAGTAGCCGTAGACGCCGACGATCCCGGCAGCCGAGGACACGAGGAGGAGATGGCCACGGCCCCGCTCGATCATCGACGGCACCACCGCACGGATCGGATGCAGCGTCCCGAAGTAGTTCAGCGCCATCTGCTGCTCGAAGATCTCGGTCGTGAGCTCCTCGAAATGCCCGGGCTGCGCGCCACCGGCGTTGGTGACGAGGACGTCGACGGGTCCGAACTGCGCGATGAGCAGTCCGAGCGCGCGTTCGAAGCCGTCCCGATCGGTGACGTCGGCGGGCTCGGCGGCGACACGCGTGGCGTCGCCGGACCCGGACTCGAGCTCGTGCTCGGCACGGGCGAGCTGCTCGGTGGTGCGCGCCACGAGTGAGACGCGGGCTCCCCGTTCGAGCGCACGTCGCGCCGTCGCCAGACCGATGCCGCGCGAGCCACCGGTGATCAGAACGTGCGCGTCAGCGAGCCTCGTCATAGCCCCGATGCTGTCACGATCGCCGCGTCCGCGCCCAGCGAGCCGTCCGGTACCGTTCGGATGTGCGATCCCGTGGTCACGTCCTCGCCGCGTGCGCAGTGATCGTGGCGAGTCTGCTCTTCAGGGGCTTCCCGAGCGTCCCTGCCGGGGCAGATGCCCCTGTCCCGGGCGACCGCTCGGGCGCCGCCGCGATCCCCTTCTCGGTCGGGGGGAGCGTCGAGCAGGTGAGCGTCGTCGGCTCCCAGCCGCACACGAAGCTCCGCCTGATCACCCACGACGGCCAGACGGTAGGCCGCGGCACCGCCGACGCCGCGGGCTCCTACCTCTTCCGCGACGTCGTGCCCGGGGAGGGCTACGTCGTGGCGCAGGGGACGACGGCCAAGACCACCTCCCAGCCGGTGCGCGTGCTCGCGCCGAGCGACACCCCCTCGCCGTCGTTCTACGAAGGCCAGGCGCTCGCCCCGGGGTACCAGTACCTCACGACGCGTGACGGCACCCGACTCGCGGTGAACGTCGTGCTCCCCGGGCCCCCCGAAGCAGGTCCCTACCCGACCGTCATCGAGTACTCCGGGTACGACCCCGCGAACCCCAAGGGGACCCAAGCCGCGAGCCGTATCGCCCAATCGCTCGGGTACGCAACCGTGGGGATCAACCTGCGCGGCACCGGGTGCTCGGGTGGCGCGTGGCGGTACTTCGAGCCGCTCCAGGGACTCGACGGGTACGACGCGGTGGAGATCGTGGCCGCCCAGCCCTGGGTGCTGCACCACAAGGTCGCCATGGTGGGCATCTCCTACTCCGGGATCACCCAGCTGTTCGTGGCCCAGACCCAGCCGCCCCACCTCGCCGCGATCACGCCCCTCTCGGTCATCGCCGACACCTACCGCGGGGTGCTCTACCCCGGCGGCGTCCTCAACACCGGCTTCGCCGTACCGTGGGCCCAGGATCGCCAGTCCGACGCGGCGCCGGCCCCCGGTGGCGGGCAAGGCTGGGCCAAGCGGCGCATCGCCGCCGGTGACACGACGTGTGCGGCCAACCAGGCGCTGCGACGACAGTCCGGTGATGTGCTCGCGCAGATCCGCGCCAGTGCCGACGACGTACCCGCCAAGCTCGACACCCTGGCACCCGAGCTGTTCGTCGACCGTATCAAGGTGCCGACGTTCCTCGCCGGTGCGTTGCAGGACGAGCAGACCGGCGGCCAGTGGCCCGCGATGATCGACCACTTCGCTCCCGGCGTGCCCGTGCGCGTGACGATCACGAACGGCACCCACGCCGAGGCGTTCGGCCCCGACGTGATCACCCGCTGGGCGGAGTTCCTCGACTTCTACGTTGCCCGGCGCATCCCGAGCATCCCCGCCCAGGCGCGCGCGAACGCGGCCGCCGGGTACGTTCGCCTCGTCGGCACCCCCGTCGACCTGCCACCCGACCGCTTCGCCGGAGAGACCAACTTCGACGCCGCACTCGCTCGTTACGAGGCCGAACGCCCGATCCGCGTGCTCTTCGACAACGGGGCCGGTGGTGCGCCCGGGGCGCCGGTCCCCGGGTTCGAGGCGTCGTTCGACCGCTGGCCGGTTCCCGGTGCCCGCGCGACCAACTTCTACTTCGGGCCCCACGGGACGCTCGGGCGCACATTGCCCACCCGGAGCTCGGGTGGGACCGACACGTACCGCTACGACCCTGGCGCGATGCCCGCGACCAGCCACCCCTCGTCGGATGACGACTACTTCGCGGCGCTTCCCAACTACAAGTGGAAGCCGCTACCCGATGGGCTCGGGGTCGCATACCTCACCGATCCGCTCGAGCACTCGGCGGTCGCCCTCGGGCCGGTGAGTGCCGACCTCTGGCTCCAGTCGACCGCGCGTGACGTCGACCTCGAGGTCGTGATCACCGAGGTACGGCCCGATGGCAAGGAGACCTACGTGCAGAGCGGCTGGCTGCGCGCGAGTCGAAGGAAGCTCGACACGTCGGCGTCCACACCCCTTGCCCCGGTCCCGACGTACACACGCGCCGACCGGGCTCTGCTCCCGCGTGATCGATTCGTGAAGGTGCGCGTACCGGTGTTCCCGATCAGCCATGCGTTTCGAGCCGGCTCACGGATCCGCGTGGTCGTGCAGGCCCCCGGCGGCAACCGGCCGCGCTGGGCGTTCGCGGCCATCCCGGCACGGGGTCGCGTCACCAACACCATTGCCCGGACGGTCGCGCATCCCTCGCGTATCGTGCTCCCGATCCTCGAGGGAGTCGATGTGAGCACCCCACTGCCAGCATGCCCCGCGCTACGCGGCCAGCCGTGTCGCGACTACGTCCGACCCAAGACGCCGCAATGAGCGGACCGGGTCGTGAGGTCGCAGAGCAGTTCGTCGAGCGGTACGCGGCACTCGACCCGATCGGCGCGACATTCGAGGGGATCCCCGGCCACGATCATGAGCTGACCGACTACTCCCCCGACGGCATCGCCGAGCGAATGGCCCACACCCGCGCCACGTTGCGTGAGCTCTCGACCTTGCGTCCCTCCGGCGACACCGAGCGCGTCGCCGCCGAGGCGTTGCGGCGCTTCCTCGAGACGGACGAGGACCTCACCGAGTCGGGTGAAGGCCTCCGGGCGCTCCGCGTGATCGGGAGCCCGGTGTCCGAGATCCGGCTCTGCTTCGATCTCATGCCCCGGGTGACAGAGCACGACTGGGAGACCATCATCGCCCGGGTCGCGTTGGTCCCCCAGGCGATCGGCGGATTCACTACGGCGCTCCAGGAGGGGATGCGCGAGGGACTCGTGGCCGCCCCCCGCCAGGCCCAGGCCTGCGCGATCCAGGCCGACACCTTCGCCGGAGTGCCCGACGACGCCACGCCGTTCTTCGGCGGGCTGGTCGATGAGCTCGCCGCCGCCGGCGTCGGTACGGGTGCGCTTCGCGCGCGGCTCGACGACGTGGCTGCGCGTGCGACCGCGGCGTATGCATCGCTCGGACGTTTCCTCGTCGAGGAGTACCTGCCGGTCACGAACGCTCCCGATGCGGTCGGCGCGGAGCGGTACACGCGATTCGCGCGCGCCTTCACCGGAACGGTGCTGGATCTCGACGAGACCTACGCGTGGGGTTGGGACGAGCTCTACCGCATCGAGCACGCGATGCTCGGCGTCGCCGAGCGAATCCTTCCCGGGCAACCGCTGCGCGCGGTGATCGAGCACCTCGAGCATGACCCGACGCGAATGGTGGAGGGCGAGGACGCCCTCCGGGCCTGGCTGCAGGATCTGATCGACCGTACCTTCGACGAGCTCGACGGCACCCACTTCGAGATCCCCGATGCCATCCGTCGATGCGAAGCGATGATCTCGCCACCGGGTGGCGCCGCGGCCATGTACTACACGGGGCCGTCCGAGGACTTCAGTCGCCCCGGACGCACGTGGTACCCGACGCTCGGGCGCACGGAGTTCCCGCTGTGGGGGGAGGTGTCGACGTGCTACCACGAGGCGGTTCCGGGACATCATCTGCAGGTCGCCACCACGCGATACCTGCGCGATCGGCTCGACCGTTTCCAGCGAACGATCGGGTGGAACTCCGGGTACGGCGAGGGCTGGGCCCTGTACGCCGAGCGCCTGATGGGCGAGCTCGGGTACCTCGACGATCCTGCGTTCGAGCTCGGCATGCTGCGGGCGCAGGCGATGCGCGCGATGCGCGTCGTCGTCGACATCGGCATGCACCTCGAGCTGGCGATCCCTGCGGGCGAGCGCTACCACCCGGGCGAGGTGTGGACGCCCGAGCTCGCACTGCCGTTCGTCCTCGAACGTAGCTACTACCCGGTGGACTTCATGAAGAGCGAGGTGGACCGGTACCTCGGCTGGCCCGGCCAGGCAATCAGCTACAAGGTCGGTGAGCGAGTGTGGCTCCGTGCCCGCGATGCCGCCCACGCGCGAGCCGGCGCGGCGTTCGACCTCAAGGTGTTCCATACCGCCGCGCTCGAGCTGGGTCCCCTCGGCCTGGATCAGCTCGAAGAGGAGCTCGGACGGATCTGAGGCGGGTGCGTGAAGGCGGGCGTGTGAAGTTGCGTGCTCGACGCAGGCGTCTGCGGTATCGGTCCGGGGACCCCGGGCTCTACAGCCGGCCGGCGTCCTTCGCGGCCTGCTCGGCTGCGGCGAGCTGCGCGTCGACGATGGCGAGCCCACCGTCCCAGAAGCCCGGATCGGCGAGGTCGACGCCGACGACCCGACCCAGCTCCTCGGGCGAGGCCGAACCTCCCCGCGAGAGCAGCTCGAGGTACGAGGGGACGAACTCGGCGCCACGCTCCTCGTACGCCCGGTACACCGACAGGGCGAGCAGCTGCCCGTACGCGTAGGCGTAGACGTACCCCGGCGTCGCGATGAAGTGCGGGATGTACGACCACCAGCTGCGATAGCCCGGCGTGAGCGCGACCGAGTCGGCGAGCATCTCGACCTGCGTGTCAGCCCAGAGCTCGCCGAAGCGATCCACCGACAGCTCGCCGTGCTCGCGACGCGCGGTGTGCACCGCGTCTTCGAAGCGGTTCATGGCGATCTGACGGAACACGGTCGCGATCTGGCCTTCGAGGCTCTCGGCCAGGAGCGCGAGACGGTCGGTCGGTTCCTCGGTCTGGGCGAGGAGCCGACCGAACGTGACCGTCTCGCCGAAGACCGACGCCGTCTCGGCCAGGGTGAGCGGCGTGGTCTGGTGGAACACGCCCTGGCCACGAGCCAGGTACGCGTGCAGGCCATGGCCGAGCTCGTGCGCGAGGGTCAGCACGTCGCGCCGGCGGGAGGTCCAGTTGAGGAGCACGTACGGATGGTGTGACGGCACCGTGTACGCGCAGAATGCTCCCGGCCGCTTGCCCGGCCGCATCGGGGCGTCGATCCAGCGCTCGTCGATGAACGTGCGGGCGATGTCGCCAAGTTCGGGCGAGAACGAACCGTACGCGTCGAGTACCAGGGCGGTCGCGTTTCCCCAGCCGAAGACGTCGTCGCTCGTCGCCACCGACGCCATCCGGTCGAAGTCCGCGAGCTGTTCGATCCCGAGCAGCTGGGCCTTGAGCCGGTACCAGCGCTGGGGGATGTCGTATCGACCCACCACCGCGGCGACGAGGGCGTCGACCGACGCGTCGCTCGCCTCGTTGTCGAGGTTCCGGCTCGCGAGCCAGCCGTCGTAGTGGCGCAGGCGGTCGTCGCTCGCCTTGTCGGCGAGGAGGGTGTTGAACACGAACGCACGCGTGCGCAGGCCCGGTTCGAGCGCCACCGTGACCGCCGATGCCGACGCCTCGCGCAACCCACGATCGGGCGACTGCAAGCGAGACAACGCCGCCTCGAGCGGCATCGCCTCACCCCCGACCTCGACCTCGATCGTCGCGGTGAGCTCGCTGAACAAGCGGGCCCACGCGCTCCGGCCGGTCACCGCCTTGTCGGCGAGGACGCGCTCCACCGCCTCGGTCAGCAGATGCGGGCGGTAACGCCGAGCCGCCCTCAGGTGATGGCGACAGAACCCGAGCTCGGGGTCGGCGAGCAGCGGCGCGACGTGCTCGTCGGCCAGCTCCGCCCACTCAAGGTCGACGAAGAGCAGCTCGCTGGCGATGGCGGTCGCCCGCTCCTCCGTTCGGGCCATCAGCGCGCCCCGCGGCGGATCGGTGGTGTCGATCGCGAACCAGAGTCCGGCGTAGGACCCGGCCCGACCGATCAGCTCGCTGATCTGTCCGAGCTCGTGCATGAGCTCGGCAAGTCCGCCCACGTCGAGCTGGCCGAGTCGACCTCGGTAGCCCGCGAGTGCATCGGCGCGTGAGGCCGCCTCGTCCAGGAGCTCGTCGACACCAACGGCACCCTTGCCGTCGACGAGCGTCTCGATGTCCCACGCCACGTCAGCGGCGGTGCGGTCCGGATCGTCGCGAGCAGTGGAGGCGGTGGTCGTCACGGGTCCGAGCCTACGAGGCGCCGACGCCGCGGTTGGCCGGGGCGTTGCCTCGGCTACCCGTCGGGGAGCCGGTCGCGGTCCCGAGCGACTCGGGCAGCGGTTCGGCATGCACGATCACGAGTTGCCGGGTTGCCCGGGTCAGCACGACGTAGAGGAGTCGCAGGCCACGGGCGTCCGGGGTGACGAGCCGGGCCGGCTCTACGACGACGACGTGATCGAACTCGAGGCCCTTGGCGTCGCGGGCGTCGAGCACCGCCACGGCTGCATCGAGCGCTTCGGCGCTGCGCGCCACGGCCCCGATGTCGGCGAGCGCCTCGACCAGCGCGTCGTGCAGGCCGACCGGCGCGACGATGGCCACGGTGCCTTCGTCGCCCACCGCCGCACGCGCCGCCTGCACTGTGCGCTCCACCAGCTCCTCGCGGTCGACGCGTTCGAAGCGAGGGAGCTCGCCCGTGCGGCGCACCGCGCGCGTTGCCTCGATGTCCGGCGCCGCCGCGGCGAGCACCCTGTGCGCGACATCCATGATCTCGGCCGGGGTTCGGTAGTTCACGGTGAGGGACACCACGTGGGGTGCGCTGCGATCGGGAAGCAGCGCGAGCACGTCGTCCCAGTCGCGCGCCGATCCGGGCTTGCTCGCCTGGCCGAAGTCACCCACGATCGTCATCGAGCCCGAGGGACAGCGTCGAGCGAGCATCCGCCACTGCATCGGTGAGAGGTCCTGGGCCTCATCGACCAGCACGTGCCCGAACGTGCGCGGCTCATCGCCCTCACTCGGAGCGGGAACGTCGCCGGCATAGCGCCGGGCGACCTCAGAGGCGGTGACGAACCCGCCGACACCCAACTCGGCGACGACGCGCGTCGCCGCCTCGTCGATCTCCCCCGACGTGCTGCCGCGCCGGCGCGGTCGGGCTGATTCGCGTGTTCCCAGGAGCGCGTCGGCTTCGTCGATGAGGGCCAGGTCGGCCTCGGTCCACGGAACCTTGCGCACGTCGGACGAGCGAGGCCGGTGGAGCCCTTCCTGCTCCTCCCGCGTGAGGACGCCGTCGGCCGCGGAATGGATGAGTCCGGAGAACGAGAACAAGTCGTGCACGAGCTCGGCGCCGGAGAGGACCGGCCACATGCGCTCGAGCGCGGCGTGCACCTCGGGCAGGCGCCGCAGACGCCTGCCGAGCTCGTGGTCCCACTCGGGATCGTCGGGAGCCGTCGGACCGAGCTCGCGCCGGTACTGCTCACGGAGGTGGTCGAGGACCGCACGCACCACGCGAGGTCGCTTCTCGTTGTGCAGCCCGCGCTGGTGCCGAGCCCGTTCGATGATGCGCGCCGACGTACTGCGTCGGAGCCGAACGACGATGCCGTCGATGGCCACGACCACGTCGCGCCGGATCGTGTGCTCGCGGTCGCGCAGCGCGTGCTTGACGACCCGGGCCATGCGAGCGTCGCCCTTGACCCGCGCGATCTCGGGCGTGTCCTCGGAGCGGACGGTGTGCCGGGGCTTGAGGCCGGCTGCCGTAGCAAGCTGCACGTCGTTCTCCCCGAGCGACGGCAGGACCTGGTCGATGTAGCGGAGGAAGATCGTGTTCGGGCCGACGAGCAGCACGCCGTTCGTCGCGAGCCGGTTCCGGTAGGTGTAGAGGAGGTATGCCGCCCGGTGCAGCGCCACCGCGGTCTTCCCGGTCCCGGCGCCACCGGCGACGACGAGGACTCCCGGCAGAGGAGCCCGGATCGCCTCGTCCTGCTCGGCCTGGATCGTGGCGACGATGTCGCCCATCCGCCCGGTGCGGGCACGGTCGAGGGCAGCGAGCAGGGCGCCCTCGCCCATGACCTCGAGACCGGCGGCGTCGGCCGCGCCGTGGTCGAAGACCTCGTCATCGATCCCGGCGATGACCCGTCCCTCACCGGGGCGGTTGAGGAAGTGGCGCCGGCGTACGACGCCCATCGGCTCGACGGCGGTCGCCCGGTAGAACGGCTCGGCGACCGGGGCGCGCCAGTCGACGACCACCGGCGTCTGCTCGGCGTCGGTCACCGAGATCCGGCCGACGTAGTGCGTCGGGCCCGCCTCGAGGTCGAGACGACCGAAGCAGAGCGGCAGATCGCCGATGTCGAGGGCGGCCAGGCGGCGCCGCGTCACCGTCTCCGCCGCGTCCCGCTCGAGTCGGGCTTGGTGGGTACCGCCACGCCCCACCTCGGAGTAGCCCCGCGCGACCCGACGGGCCGCTTCGCGCATCTCGGCGAGCCGCTCGTAGGCCGCGTCGACGTATCGCTGTTCTGCGCTGAGCTCGGGATGCTCGTCGGACAACGTACGGCTCCTGCGGCGGTAGGGAACCGACGATTGTACAAGCCTTCGGGCGGCCTCTTGGCGGTGTCCGGGTCAGAGCTGATCGGGCACGGTGAGCGCGACCGCGTCGGGATCGACGAGGACCTCGCGCTCACCCAGGACGATCGTCGCGTCGGTGCCCCCGGCTTCGACGTGGAGCCAGCGTCCCCCGAGGTTGGGGACCGGCGTGCTCGGCGCGCCGAAGTGTCGCTCGATCGTCCGGATCACGCCGCCATGGGTGAGCGCCAAGGTCGCGACCGGGGTGTCGGGGTCGGCGAGGAGCGCCTCGACGACGGGGAGCACGCGCTCGAGCAGCGGCTCGTCGGCTTCGAAGCCGGGCGGGCTGCGCTGGTCGTCGATCCACCCCGGGTACCGCTCGTCGATCTCCTTGCGGGTGAGTCCGGTCCAGTCGCCGGCGTGTCGTTCCCGCAGCGCCGGTTCCACGGTGACATCGGTGCCGGGTGGGGCGAGGAGCTCAGCGGTTCGGCGGGCCCGGACGAGGTCGGATGCGATGATCCGAGAGATCGCGAGGTGCTGCACGGCCGCGGCGGCGGCGCGACCCTGGCGCTCACCGAGGGCCGACAGCGGTGGGTCGGCCTGGCCCTGCCAGCGCTGCTCGGCGTTCCAGGTCGACTGGCCGTGGCGGACGAGCAGGAGGCCGTGGGCGAACGGTGCGCTCAATCGACCGGCCCAGTCCTGGTGCCGGTCGTGGTGCCGGTCGTGTCGACGACGAGCTTGCCGACGGTGCCACGGTCGGCGAGTCGTTGCGTGCCCGAGCGAGCCTCGGCCATCGGGAGCAGCTCCGACACGAGCGGCGCGATCTTGCCTGCCGCGTGGAGTGCCATGAGGTCGTCGTGTGTGCGACGGATGAGCGCGGGGTTCATGACGTTGTACATGCCCCAGTTCACCCCGACGACCGAGCAGTTCTTGAGGAGTGCCCGGTTCACCGGGAGCTGCGGGATCCGGCCACTCGCGAAACCGATCACCAGGAGTCGTCCCTCCCACGCGATGCACTTGAGGGACCGGTCGAACACGTCGCCGCCGACCGGGTCGTAGATCACGTCGGCCCCGCGGTTCTCCGTGGCTTTCCTCACGGCCGCGACGAAGTCGTCCTCGCGGTAGTCGATCGCCACATCGGCCCCCAGCTCGCGGCAGATCTGGACCTTCTTGGCGCCGCCGGCGGTGGCGATGACGCGTGCGCCGGCCGCGACCCCGAGCTGGATCGCCGCGGACCCGACCCCACCTGCGCCGGCGTGCACGAGGAGCGTCTCGCCGGATCGCAGCTCGGCGCGGCGGTGCAGGCCGATGTGGCTCGTCTGGTACACGATGTGCAGCGCGGCGGCCGGCGCGAGGTCGAGGCTGTCGGGGATCGCGAACGTGACCGCGGCGTTCGCGACCGCCTGCTCGCACAGGCCACCCGTGCGGGTGAGCCCCAGCACGCGCTGGCCGAGCTCGAAGCCGGTGACACCTTCTCCGAGCGCGGCGACGGTTCCCGCGACCTCACCGCCCACCACGAACGGCAGCGTCGGCTTCTCCTGGTACTGACCGCGACACATCAACACGTCGGGGAAGTTGAGCGACGCCGCGGCGACGTCGAGCAGCACCTCACCGGGGCCCACAGCCGGTGCGTCGATGTCGTCGAGCACCATCACGTCGGCCGGCTCGCCGAGCTCGTGCACGCGCCAGGCGTTCATCAGGGTCGGCGCGGGCGGTTCGTCCAACCGCCGTCCTCGGTGCGGAACCAGCCCCCGGCCGCGAACGTCCCCCCGTCGGCGTGCACGGTCGTCCCGGTCACGAACGCGGACAGATCGGACGCGAGGAACAGCGCGACCCCGGCAAGGTCGTCGGGTGTCCCGAAGCGTCCGATGGGGACCCACAGCGGCACGAGGTGCTCGTCCTCGGGCTTCACCCACCGCGAGTACGGCACCTGCGGCGTCTCGGTGACGTCGGGTGCGATCGCGTTCACGCGGATCCCGTCCGGCGCGTACTCCAGCGCCAGGCTCTTCGTGAAGCCCGTGACACCGGCTTTGAACGCGGCGTAGGCCGCGCGGCTCGGGATGCCGCGGAACGCCTCGATGGTGGAGACGTTCACGATCACGCCGCGATGATGCTCGACCATCGTCGGGAGCACCGCCTTCGAGCACACGAACGCGTGCTCGAGGTTCACTCGATACAGCTCGGTCCACTCGTCGCGGTCTTGCTCGTGGAACGGTCGTCGGGCGCCGCCGTAGTGGCCCACGTTGTTGACGAGCACGTCGACGGTTCCGAACGCGTCGAGTGCCGTCGCGAGCACACGGTCGACCTGGGACGTCTCGCGGACGTCGGCGATGACCGCCCGCGCCGTGCCACCCGCGGCGCTGATCGCCGTCACGGTGGCCGCGGCCCGCTCGGGCTCGATCTCGGCGACGACCACCTGCGCACCCTCGGTGGCGAAGCGCTCCGAGATCCCGCGTCCGATGCCACCGCCACCACCGGTGACGATCGCCACCCGCCCGGCGAGGAGCCCGTCCGTCATCTCGGCGAGCCTACGGGGCGGTAGCGTTCCGCGATGCCTCCTGCCGAGCGGACGCAACGGGCCACGATCGTCGACGGCGCTCGCGTCACCGACGTCGACGCGCTCGCCGTGCCCGACGCCGACACCCTGCGCCTCGCCCCCGACGATCTCACCCGCGCCACCGGTTGGTCGCTCAAAGCCGAAGGGCTGTGTCGTGACGACGTGTGCTACCCGGTCCGCGACCGGGCGACGATCGTGACCGACGGTGGGATCTCCCTCCGCGGCGTTGCCGAGGTGCTGGGCCGTCCGCTCGCGTGTGAGTCGGACCCGCCGGTCGCCGTGCTGGGTGAGGCGCCGGGAGCCGTCGGCGCCGCCCTCGCCTCGGGACGGGCACCGAACTTCGCGCTCCCCGATCTCGACGGTGCCACGATCGAGCTCGACGACTACGCGGGCCGAAAGCGGATGCTCTTCGCCTGGTCTTCCTGGTGAGGTTGCCGCTGGGATCTGCCGGTCTGGCAGACGCTGTACGAACAGTTCGACCCCGAGCAGCTCGTCATCCTCGCCGTGGCCCTCGATGAGGACGTCGATGCGGTGCGCCACTGGGCGCGCGACGAACCGCCGGTTCCGCTCACGTATCCGGTGCTGGTCGACCGCGACCACCTTGTCGCCGAGCTGTACGGCATCGTGAACGTCCCGACGACGGTCTGGATCGACGAGGAGGGGCGGATCGTGCGCCCCCCGTCCATCGCGCCGGCCGACAACACGTTCCGGGATTTCACCCAGATCGACGCGTCGATCCACAACGACGCGCTGCGAGCCTGGGTCCGCGATGGAGTGCTGCCCCTCGACCACACCCAGGTCAGGTCCCGGCTCGACGCGCCGTCCGCCGACGTGCAGCAGGCACGCGCCGAACGGCGACTCGGCATGCACCTCGTGCGCTCCGGGCACCGCGACGCCGCCGAACGCCATCTCGCCGCCGCGCTGGAGCTCGCGCCGAGGGACTTCACCATCCACCGCGGGTCGATGCCCGTGCTCGAGAAGGACCCGTTCGGTCAGGACTTCTTCGACTTCTACGAGGAATGGGAGGCCGCCGGCCGGCCGGACTACGAGTCCTGAGCAGGCCCGAAGCCCGGGATCGAACCCGGGCAGGCCCGACCGAGCCCCGGCGCGGTAGCGTCGTCGCCGCAGCAGCCGACGGCCCACGACTCAGGCCCACCACCAAGGGGATCCACATGCGCGCCGCCATCTTCACCGAGCAGAACGGCCCCCTGTTGGTCGAGGACGTGACGCCCACCGACCCGGGGCCCGGCGACGTCGTCGTGCGGATCACGGCCAGCGGGCTGTGCCACTCCGACATCTCGGTGATCAACGGCACGCTCCCGATGCCGCCACCGGCGATCCTGGGTCACGAAGGCACCGGCATCGTCGAGGCCGTCGGGGCGGAGGTCAGCCGGCTCAAGGTGGGTGACCGGGTCATCGGCTCGTTCATCCCGGCGTGCGGCGTGTGCTGGTTCTGCCACAACGACCAGTCGAACCTCTGCGAGAACACCTACACGGTGATGATGAGCCCACGCGCCACGCGCGGCGACGGGACGATGCTCCCCACGATGACCGGGCTCGGCACGTTCGCCGAGCAGATGACGTGCGCCGAGATGTCGCTCGTGAAGGTCGAGACCGATCTGCCCGACGACCAGCTCGCGCTGATCGGCTGCGGCGTCACCACCGGCGTCGGCGCGGCACTGTGGACGGCGAAGGTCACGCCCGGCTCGAGTGCCGTGATCATCGGCTGTGGCGGCGTCGGCCAGGCGGTCATCCAGGGCGCACGCATCGCGGGTGCGGCGCGCATCATCGCGGTCGACCCCGTCGCCCTCAAGCGCGACACCGCACTCAAGCTCGGTGCGACCGACGTGATCGACCCGACTGCGGGAGACGTCATGACGCAGGTGCTCGAGCTCACCGGCGGACGCGGCGGCGACTTCGTGTTCGAAGTGCTCGGGAACCCGGACCTCATCACCCAGGCGTTCATGTGCACCCGGGCGGGCGGGACGACGATCGCGGTCGGCGTACCGCGGTCCGACGCGTCGGTCTCCATCCCGACCTTCCCGCTGGTCCTCCAGGAGAAGCGCCTCCTGGGCTGCGTCTACGGATCGGCGCAGGTCCGGCGTGACTTCCCGCTGCTGATCGGCCTGATCGAGACCGGGCGCCTCGACGTCGGCGACATGGTCACCCGTCGGATCGACCTCGACGAGATCAACGACGGCTTCCGGGCGATGATCGACGGCGAGGTCATCCGCAGCGTCATCTGCGCCCACTGACCCGAGCCCCGGGAGACCGGGCCCGGGAAGCCGGGCTCAGGCAGTGTCGACGCGGAGGAAGCCCTCCGCGACGCGGCCTTCGGGGAACCCGGCGAGCTCGGCGATCATGGCGCCCCACCCGCCGATCAGGCCGAGGAGGGCGTCGGGGTCGGGATGCTGGCTCACGTGGCTCCGCAGCGCATCCATCTTGCGGTCGGCCACATCGGTGATGTCGACGAACCGGTCCGGGGCCCCCATCGCCATCAACCACACCTCGGCGACGGTCCACGGCTCGAGACCCTCCACGTCGAGCAGCTCGGTGTGGGCGAACGGGTTTCGGGCGTCGGGGTAGACGGCGCACAGCGACGCCTCCCCCGTCGCGAGATGATCGGGATGACTCGCGTAGATGCGCTGGTAGTTGCGGTCGGGCGACTGGGTGACGACGCGTTGGGGACGCACCATGCGAATGACGCGCGAGATGTCGCGACGCAGCTCGAGCGTGGACTCCACTCGCCCGTCGGGGTACCCGAGCCAGTACAGGTCATTGACCCCGACCACCTTCGCCGCCACACTCTGCTCGGCGCGGCGGATCTCGGCCATCACGCGCCGCGGCATCGATCGATCGGAGCCGCCGGCATCACCGTCGGTGATGATGCAGTACGACACGTCCACGCCTGCATCGGTCCAGGTCGCGACGCTGCCCGCGGCGCCGAAGTCGACGTCGTCGGGGTGCGCGGTGACCACGAGCACCCGCTCGGGCAACTCGTCATCAGCAATCTGCTCGTCCACCATCCGATCGACGCTACCGCACGCCGCGTGACGTACGGTTCAGCCCGTGCTCCCGGTGACCCGGGCGACCATTGGCGTGTTCCTCCCGGTGAGCGCGGCGACCGGGTGGGTCGGCCGTCGGCTCACGCTGGCCGGTCCCGTCCCCGGCCTGGCCTCGATCTCCCACGACGCCCCACCGACGGTGGCCCGTCGCTTCGACCAGATCGCCGGGCCCGCCTTCGTGGTCCTCATCGCAGGTCGTAGAACGGCCTCGCCGTCTTCGGGGCGCTCAGCTCCCTCGGAGCCCTCGTGCTCGGAGCCCGGGGGTTCGGAGTCGGGCGCGGCTGACTACGCCGTTGCCACCGGGGCGAGCCCGTCGGGGGCTCCCGGCGGGGAATCCAGCGAGAGATCGCGCAGCATCGAGAGCAGCACCACGAGCAGCACCAAGGCAGCGCCGCCGATCGCGGCGATCGACGCGGCGTACGACGCGCCGAGGTTCACGGCATCGAGCTGCGTCTCACGGGCGGCAACGAGCGTCCCGGCGACACCGATCATCGCCCCGAGCAGCAGGCCCACACCGACACCGGCGAAGAAGGGGTTGATCGACGGGACCCGCTGGAGCAGTCGCGCCGGACGCGTCCGCTGGGCGCCCTCGGTCATGATCAGGAGCGCCAAGCACGCACCGGCCCAGACCATCACGAGCAGGTACGCGGCCGCGACGTCGCTCGGGCGGTGCCACCCGGCGGTGACCGTGCCGGCTCCGACGAGCGTCGCGTAGACGAGGCCGCCGAGCGCGGCTAACGGCCGGGCCCGGGCCGGGACCACGATGACGAGCCCCACGGCGAGCGACATCGCCACCGTGGAGTGACCGCTCGGGAAGCTGTTGAGCACACCGAGCGGGTCGGGGGGTCCCGGGAGGTCGGGCCGTTCGAGGAGGACCTTCTTCAGGAACTGGGTCGTGACGTTGGATCCCAGGATGACTGCCGCCGCGGTGACTGCGAGGTGCGGTCGTCGCCGAGCGAACGCGACGAGGACGATCGCCGCGCTCCCGAGCGCGAGTGACGCGATGCTGATCGTGTTCAGGACGCGATCGGTCGCGGCGAGCACCGTGGCACGCGTCGTACGACCGTCGAGCGCCGCGTCGTCGACGGTCTGGCCCCAGTGCGTGCGCACGGCGACGACGTACAGCGCGACCAGGAGCATCCCGCACACCACGGCGAAGCACCACAGCCGGATCACGCGCGTTCGGGCAAGCTCTCGCGCGGTTGGACCGATCGGCGCGCTCACATCACCTGTTTGCCGTACATCTCCCCGAGCGGATCGCAGATCAGCTCGAGGCGGGCCCCGTCGGGATCGCGGAAGTAGACCGACGACCCGCTGATCACCTCGTGCTCGACCCCGGCGGCCGCGAGCTTGGCCTTGAGGTGCTCCCACCGCTCGGGCACGACCGAGATGGCGAGGTGGTGCGACCCGCCGAGCACCTCCGCGTACGGACCGAGGTCGAGCCCCGGGAAGTCGAAGAATGCGAGCGCATTGCCGTGCCCGATGTCGAAGAAGAAGTGCGTGGAGCCCCGGTAGTCGCGATTCTCGAAGAGGTCGGTGAGGGGGAACTCCAGCAGGTCCTGGTAGAAGCCGATCGTCCGCTCGACATCGGCGCACAGGAGCGCGACGTGATGGACGCCGCGGGCACTCGACGGCGGTCGCTTCCCGGTCGGGCGCAGATACCTCCCGGACAGCTCGTCGCGACGCTCCGCGAGCGTGATCAGCGTGTCTTCGTCGAGCGGTCGAGCGCCCATGTGATCCTCCTCGTGTACGGCCGCCAGCCTACGCACCGCACGGCCCGCTCCGAGGCGTGGAATGCTGCCCGGCGACACGACACCGAAGGGGGAACCCACACCATGCGTCGGATCGAGTACTCGGGGAGCGTCCACGACGAAGCAGAGATCGACGCGGTCGTGGAGGTCCTGCGAGGCGGCCCGACGGCACTACGGATCGGAAGGAACGTCCGGACGTTCGAGCAGCAGGTCGCCGAGCTGTTCGGCAAGCAACGCGGGGTCATGTGCAACTCGGGCTCGTCGGCCCTCTACCTGGCCGTCGAGCTGCTCGGCCTCGACCGAGGCGACGAGATCATCACCGCCGCGGTCACGTTCTCGACCGACATCGCCCCGATGACGCGCGCCGGCCTCGTGCCCGTCTTCGTGGATGTCGAGCCCGACACGTACAACATCGACGTCGCTCAGATCGAGGGTGCCATCGGCCCGCGGACGAAGGCGATCCTCGCGCCGAACCTGATCGGCAACGCGCCCGACTGGGACTCCATCCGGGAGATCGCCGATCGCCACGACCTCCCGGTGGTGGAGGACTCCTGCGACGCGCTCGGCTCCGCGCTGCGGGGCACGCCGACGGGAACCCGCTCCGACATCAGCGTCACGAGCTTCGCCCTCTCCCACATCATCACGGCGATGGGAACGGGTGGCATGGTGCTGCTCGACGACGAAGCACTCGTCGACCGGTGCCTCCTGCTTCGCCGGTGGGGTCGCCGCTCCGAGCCACAGCTCTTCGGCTCGCGTCGCGGCGTCGACACACGCTTCTTCTCCGACGTCGACGGCCTCGAGTACGACAACCTCTTCATCTTCGACGAGGCGGGTTGGAACTTCGAACCGTCCGAGGTCAGCGCCGCGTTCGGGCTCGTACAGCTCCAGAAGCTGCCCACCAACCTGGCTCGCCGAAAGCGCAACTTCGAACGCCTCGCTGAGTACTTCGCCGGCCATCCCGGGTCGATCGTGCTCCCCCGGACCTTGGAGGGCCTCGACACCGGTTGGCACCTGTTCCCCATCCTCATCCGCCCCGAGTCGGGCATCCGCCGGGGTGAGTTCCAGCAGCACATGGAGAGCAACGGCGTGGACACTCGCATGGTGTGGACCGGCAACGCGTTGCGCCAACCGGCCTTCGAGGGAATCGAGCACCGCGTGGCGCCTGGGGGTCTGCCCAACGCAGATCGCGTGATGGAGCAGGGCCTCGTGCTGCCGTCGAGCCACGGCCTCGACGACGACGACATCGACTACGTCTGCGAGACCGCCGAGGCGTTCCTCTCGGGGCGTTCCTGATGGCGGCGTCGGACGGCCACCGTCGCTTCGAAGGACGCCGTGTCCTCGTCACCGGCGCGAGCCGCGGCATCGGTGCCGCGCTCGCCGAGCGCCTGGCCGCCGAAGGTGCCGCGGTCGCGATCACCGCACGAACGCTGGATCACCACCCCAGCCTCGCGGGCAGCCTCGAGGAGACCGCTGATCGCATCGCGCGCCACGGAAGCCAGGCCGCGATCGTCGTCGCCGACCTCGCCGACGCCGACGAGCGCGCTCGCATCGTGCCCGAAGCCCAACGAGCGCTCGGCGGCCCGATCGACGTGCTCGTGAACAACGCCGCCGCCGCGATGTACCAGAGCCTCTCCGACTACCCGCTCAAGCGCCGCCGGCTCACGTTCGAGATCAACCTGCACGCGCCCCTCGACCTCGTCCAGGCCGTGCTCCCCACCATGACTGCGCGCGGTGAGGGCTGGATCGTGAACCTGTCCAGCGCGACCGCGCGGCCCGCGGCGGGACCGCCGTTCGCGCGACCGCACCTCGCGACGATGGCGATCTATGGGTCGTCCAAGGCTGCGCTGAACCGCCTCACGAACGGGCTGGCCATCGAGCTGTGGGGCACCGGCGTGCGCGTGAACACGGTGGAACCGCGCGCCGCGGTGCTGAGCGAGGGCGCCGAGATGCTCGCGGGCGACATCATCACCAGTGACATGGTCGAGTCGATGGAGGCGATGGTCGAAGGCACCCTCGCGCTGTGTGACTGCGAAGCCGAGCGCACCGGCGGCGTCTTCGTGAGCCTCGACCTGATCGAAGAGCTCGGCCTCCAGGTGATGCAGCTCGACGGGAGCGGGCCCGCGCCCGCCTGAACCGAGACGCGCCAGGCCCCGGGCTCGACGACCTCCGAGCGTCAGACCAGCAGGCCGGGGATCGTCGGCTCGTGTGCGGGCAACGCACCTTCGTGAGCCAGGAGCCAGCGCTTGCGGTCGAGCCCGCCCGCGTAGCCGCCGAGGGACCCGTCGGCCGCGATCACGCGGTGACACGGCACGACGATCCCGATCGGGTTCTGCCCGTTCGCGGAGCCGACGGCGCGAAACGCCGCCGGACGGCCGACCCGCCGCGCGAGCTCGGCGTAGCTGATCGTCTCCCCGACCGGGATCTGCTGCAGGGCGCTCCAGACCTCACGTTGGAAGGGCGTGCCCCGGTCGAACCGGATCGGGATCTCGGCGAGGGCCGCGAGGTCGCCGGCGACGTACGCCCGGAGCGCCTCGAGGACCCCGCACAGCTCGTCGGGCGGCGCACTGGATGCCTCGACGAACCGGAGGGAGACGAGGGCGCCCCGGTCGACGCCGATCTGCACGATTCCGGCGGGGGTGCGCATTGCAGCAAGGTCCATGGCCTCCGTTCTACCGGTCTGGCGGCCACCACGTCGGCCGGATCCGGACACGCCCGAACCGTGTCCGGATCTGTCCGAGCCGGCGGCTCCGGGTGGGCTACAACCAGAGCGTGACCCTCTCGGCGGTCAAGACGACCGGCATCTACTGCCACCCCGGCTGCTCGGCCTCCCCGCGTGCGGTGAACGTGCTCGAGTACGACCACGCGGCTGCCGCGGAGGCCGACGGCTTCCGGGCCTGTCTTCGGTGCCGCCCCTACCGCACCCATCACGCCGATCCGTGGGTTCAGGGGCCCGAGCTGGTCTGTCGGGCGGTGCGTTTGATCCTCGACGGCGCGCTCGACGACGAGCCCGAAGCCGACCTGGCCCGCAGACTCGGCGTCAGCTCTCGCCATCTTCGCCGACTGTTCCTCGAGCACGTGGGCGCGACCCCGGACCAGCTCGCGCGCTCACGTCGGGCCCACTTCGCGCGCCGACTGCTCGACGACACCGACCTCTCGGTCGCCGATGTCGCCTTCGCGGCCGGATTCGGGTCGGTACGCCAGATGACCCGCGTGATGCAGGACATCTTCCACGCATCGCCGAGCGCGTTGCGGGCGAAGCGGCGCCGCTCCGATCGCCTCGTCGCCGACGGCGGGCTCGACACGCGGCTCACGTTCCAGCCGCCGCTCGCGTGGGATGACCTCCTCGGCTTCCTCGCACCGCGCGCGATCCCGGGCGTCGAGTCCGTCGCCGACGACACGTACCGTCGGACCATCGAGGTCGACGGGTTCACCGGTGTGCTCGAGGTGCGACGAGACGACGAGCACCTCATCGCCCGGTTTCACCTCCCGAAGTGGGATGGGCTCATCCACCACGTCGCCCGCGTACGTCACCTGTTCGACCTCGACCACGATCCGGGGCGAGTGGCGACTGACATCGGTTCCGACGCGGTGCTCGCGCCCTGGCCCGACGGTCTGCGCGTCCCGGGCTGCTGGGATCCCTTCGAAGCAGGGGTGCGCGCCATCGTCGGCCAACAGGTCAGCGTCGCGGGTGCGACGACGACGCTGGGCAAGATCGTCGCCACCCACGGGACTCCCACGCCCGGCCTCGACGCGCTTGGCCTCCGGTTCCGCTTCCCCCCACCCGACGCGCTGACCGAAGCCGACCTCCCGATTCCTCGCCAACGAGCGAACGCCGTGCGGGGATTCGCCGCGGCGGTGGCGGACGGGCGCGTCGCGCTCGACGGTTCGATCCCCCTCGTTGACCTCCAGGAGCAGCTGTGCGCCCTCCCGGGGGTCGGCCCCTGGACGGCCCAGTACCTCGCGCTCCGCCTCGGCTACGCGGATGCCTTCCCGGCGTCGGACCTCGCGATCATCAAGGCCCTCGACGGTGCGTCACCCGGTGAGACCGAGCAGCAGTCCGAGGCCTGGCGGCCGTGGCGCTCGTATGCGACGGTGCGGCTCTGGTCGCGCCCGGTGACGTCGGCCACGACCCCAGCCCCAGCCGACCGCTAGGAGGTCCCCCTGGCCCGTCCCGACACCCTGTCGGCCGATCAGGCGCGCCGCATCGCCCTTGCGGCCCAGGGCTTCGCCGAGCCACGACCGTCCGGACGAATCGACCGTCGTCACGTCCGCAAGGTCTTCGACCGCCTCGGTCTGATCCAGATGGACTCGGTGAACGTCCTCGTCCGCACGCACTACCTGCCCCTCTTCTCCCGGCTCGGGCCGTACGACCGGTCGCTGCTCGACCGGCTCGCGTACGGGGACCACGAGGTGTTCGAGTACTGGGGCCACGAGGCGTCGCTCATCTTGGCCGACCTCCAACCGCTGCTGCGCTGGCGCATGGACAGTGAGCACCGATGGACGGGCATGCGCGAGTGGGCCGCAGCCCAGGACGACGACGTGACCGACTCCCTCCTCGCCGCGGTCCTCGCTGACGGGCCGATCAGCGCGGGGGAGCTCGACGGTGCCGACCCCAAGAAGGGCCCGTGGTGGGGTTGGGGCGACACGAAGAAGAGCCTCGAGCACCTCTTCTCCCGCGGGCGGGTGGGAGCGGTGCGCCGCAACACGTTCGAGCGCGCGTACTGCGATCCCGCGCTCGTCGTGCCGACCGACGTGCTCGATCGCCCGACGCCCGAGCCGCGCGAGGCGATGGTCGCGCTCCTCGAGCGATCGGCGCGCGCGTTCGGGATCGGAACCGCGAAGGACCTCGCCGACTACTTCCGGCTGCCGATCAAGACCGCACGCGAGCTCGTCGAGCAGATGGCCGACGACGGCATCATCGACCGGGTCGCCGTGGACGGTTGGCGACAGCCGGCGTTCCGGCACCCGGAGGCGAAGCTCCCACGCCGCATCGACGCGTGCGCGCTCGTCTCACCGTTCGACTCGATCATGTGGGAACGCGACCGGATCGAGCGGCTCTTCGGCTTCAGCTACCGGATCGAGATCTACGTCCCCAAGCCGAAGCGCACGTTCGGCTACTACGTGTTGCCGTTCCTCCTCGGGGACCGCTACGTCGCGCGTGTCGACCTCAAGGCCGATCGCGCCGACTCGAAGCTCCTCGTACAAGCGGCCTTCGCGGAGCCCGGCGTCGACCACGCCGAGGTGGCCGAGCGACTCGGGGGCGAGCTTCGCCTGATGGCCGCGTGGCTCGGTCTTGACGACGTGGTGATCGTCGACCGCGGCGACCTCGCTCCGGTCCTGCGCACTGTGACAACCTGAGGCCAGGACGGGGGGTTTCGGTGAGCGGTCGTGGCCTCGGAGAGAAGTTGGGCAAGCCGGGTTCGCTGCTGGTGGTGGCGATCGCCTACGTGAGCGCCGTGGGGGCGGCATGGGGCGTGGCTGGCGCGATCGGCCACGATCGACCGGTGTGGGCACTGGGGCTGGGCTACCTGACGTCCGCGCTCGTCATCTACGGCTGGTCGCGCGCCGTCGACAACGGCTCGATGTTCGACGCGTGGTGGAGCGTGCTGCCGCCGTTCGCCGCGGTCTGGCTCGCGTTCGGCCACGACGCGGGAGTTCCTGGTCTGCGCATCACCCTCGTGATGATCGTGGTGTGGATCTGGGCCGTACGGCTCACGACCAACTGGGCCCGCGACTGGCCGGGCCTGCACCACGAGGACTGGCGCTACCTCGACCTCTACACCAAGGGCCCCAAGGCGTTGATCTCCCTCGGAGCGGTGCACCTCTTCCCCTGCTTCGTCGTCTTCCTCGGCTCGTTACCCCTGGTGCCTGCGCTCGTGTGGGGCACCCGCTCGGTGGGCGCGCTGGACTGGATCGCCCTGGTCGTCGGCGTCGCCGCGGCGACCATCGAGTTCGTCGCCGACGAGCAGATGCGACGCTTCGCCCGGACCAAGTCGCCGGGGGCGGTGATGGACCGGGGCCTGTGGCACTCCTCGCGCCACCCGAACTACTTCGGCGAGATCCTCTTCTGGTGCTCACTCTGGCTCTTCGCCCTGGCGGCCGCGCCGGCGTGGTGGTGGACCGTGATCGGCCCGCTCGCCATGGTCACGATGTTCCTCGCCGCATCGATCCCCATGCTCGACGACCGCAGCCGCGCCCGCCGCCCCGGCTACACCGCCTACGCCGAGCACACCTCCGCGCTCGTGCCCTGGCCGCACCGCCGCCGAGACCGATGAACGTGCATTCGCTCCGCAGTTGAACGGCCGGGGCGCCGGTGGACGCTCGGATCAGGAGCAGCCGCTCGTCGCGCCGCACGACGGGCACGCGTGGCACGACCCAGCCCGCTGCATGATGTCGCCACACACGTAGCAGAGGACGACTTCGGCGTCGCGCGCCTCCGTCGGCGGAGCGATCGCCGGCGGCTCCGCGACATCCTCGACCGGGCGTGCCGGCGGGAGGAGCGCGTCGGACGGCGCCCGGTCCTCGAGCGGGAGCACGTCGTGACCGGCGCTCGTGGGCGTGGTCGATTCCTCGACCCCGGGCAGTGTCGGCTCCATGCGCTCGTGGATGGTGAGCACGCCGAGATCCTGGCGCTCGCTCAGGCTCATGTACTCGACCGCGAGGCGCTTGAAGATGTAGTCGACGAGGCTCGTCGCGAATCGAATGTCGGGGTCGTCGGTCATGCCCGCGGGCTCGAAGCGCATGTTGGTGAACTTCTCCACGAACGCCGACAGTGGCACGCCGTACTGCAGGCCCATGCTCACCGAGATCGCGAACGCGTCCATGATGCCGGCGAGCGTCGAACCCTGCTTGGCGACCTTCAGGAACACCTCTCCCGGGCGACCGTCCTCGAACTCGCCCACCGTTGCGTAGCCGTGACAGTCGGCGACGCGGAACGAGAACGTCTTCGACGAGCGCACCCGGCCCAGCTTCTGGCGGACGGGCCGCTGGACGATGACCGTCTCGACGATGCGCTCGACCTCGTGGGTGAGCGCATCGCCCGCGCCGCCGTCGGTCTCGGCGCCGCTCGTCTTCTGCGTGGACAGGGGCTGTGCGACCTTGCAGTTGTCGCGGTACAGCGCGACCGCCTTGATGCCGAGCCGCCAGGACTCGAGGTACAGCTCTTCGACGTCCTCGACCGTCGCCTCTTCGGGCATGTTGACCGTCTTGCTGATCGCGCCGCTCAGGAACGGCTGAGCCGCCGCCATCATGCGGACGTGACCCATGTAGTGGATCGTGTTGTCGCCCATCGAGCAGGCGAACACGGGCAGGTGCTCCGCCTTGAAGCTCGGCGCGCCGATGATCGTCTTCTTGTCGTTGATGTAGGCCACGATCGCGTCGGTCTGCTCGTCCGAATAGCCGAGCTTGCGGAGCGCACGTGGGATCGTCTGGTTCACGATCAGCATCGTGCCGCCACCGACGAGCTTCTTGGCCTTCGTGAGGGCGAGGTCGGGCTCGATGCCGGTCGTGTCGCAGTCCATCATCAACCCGATGGTTCCGGTGGGCGCGAGCACACTCGCCTGCGAGTTGCGTACGCCGTTGATCTCACCGACCTCGACCGCCTCGTCCCACGAGCGCTGCGCCGCACCCAGCAGGTCGACGGGTACGAGATCCTCGTTGATCTTGGCCACCTCGCCCCGGTGCATGCGCAGCACGTCGAGCATCGGTGCTCTGTTGTCGGTGAAACCGGAGAACGGACCCATGCGCCCCGCGGTGCGTGCACTCGTGGCGTACGAGTGGCCCGTCATGAGGGCCGTGATCGCGCCCGCCCACGCCCGCCCGGCGTCGGAGTCATACGCGAGGCCCTGGGCCATGAGCAGCGCGCCGAGGTTCGCGTACCCGATGCCGAGCTGGCGGAACTTGCGGCTGTTGTCGCCGATCGCCGCGGTCGGGTAGTCGGCGTTGCCCACGAGGATCTCCTGGGCGGTGAACACGACCTCGACCGTGTGCTTGAAGCCCTCGACGTCGAACGAACCGTCGTCCTCGAGATAGCGCAACAGGTTGACGCTCGCCAGGTTGCACGCCGAGTTGTCGATGTGCATGTACTCGCTGCAATTGCGCACCACCGCACCGTTCACGACGTAGCTGTGGTTCCTCGGTTCGCTGAGGTTGAACGTGAGCTCGATACCGTCGTCGGTGCGCTCCAGGAGCTGCACCGTCTCCTTGGTCGCGTTGAGACGGTGAGTCGCGAGCAGGTGCTCGAGCTTCTCGGCCTTCCCAACGAGCTCGAATCCGATGTGCTCCGCGAAACGGGCGATGGATCGGTCCGCGATCCGCAGGTCGTGCATCGGTCCAGCGTTGTCGCGAACCGTCGAACCGTCCGTGCGGGTGTAGCTATGTCCGCTCGGACCCTCGCCGGATCGAGTCGTGGAGATACGCGAGAAGATGCCGAACGTGGAGAGCAACCGTTGGGTGCCAACGAGCAGGACACGCGAACTCGAACCCAGGCCTACATAACGGTCGTCAGGACCATCGTGCACACAGCCATCCGCGTCGAAGAGCCCGCGCAGGAAGGCCGCGACAGCATCGGTCGGCGCATGGTAGATCGACTCTGGCACAACCTTCTGAGCCGCCGTCTTGCGGGAGACGCCGAGAGCTTCGAAGAAGCGCGCGACGACCCGCCCACTCTGGCGGAGCTGCATCGTGCCGTTCGCCTGCACCGACGGCTTCGACTCGTCGCCCCCAGTCATCGCTGCCGCGAGGACGCGGTGTCGGGGCAGGATCTGCTCCTGCTCGTCGACTGAGCCGTAGACGGTCGAGACGACATCGCCGGAGATGGAGCCGTCGCCCACGAGCCAACCGAGGTAGTGCGCGAGCTCGGGTGACCACTTCTCGGGAAGGTTCAAGGCTCGGGACGCCTTGTCGCCCTTGCCCGCGAGCGCGTAGAGGCGGCTCGACACCGGAAGCCGCCGGTCCGCGGCCGTCGCTGGTGCCGCGACGTTCAGCACCTTCACCTCGTCAGCGTCCGTGAGCTCGCGTGCTTCGACGTAGCCGCGGTTGGTGGTGAAGATCTTGTGGCCGGGCGTGCAACGCAGCTCCGAACCGTTGGAGAAGGCAAGCTTCACGATCTCGTTGAAGCCGGTGATCATCACGGCATCGGGCCGGGTGAGCTCGACGCGCTCCGCCGGCGCGTCCGGGTTCGTTGCGTCGTGGGTGTAGATGCCGAACGTCTCACCATCACGGGAGCGGTCGACGAGCTCTGCGAAGCGGATCAGGCCCTTGTCGGTGTGCACGAGCTCGCTGCCCGGGAAGCACGGGTTGCTCGCGTTGATCGGGCCGGTGTTCGACGCGGTGTGCCACTTGTTGATCGTGGTGTCGAACTGCATGCCCGGGTCGGCACACTCCCATGCGGCATCCGCGATCTGGCGCATCAGGTCGCGGGCGCGGACCTGCTTGAGCGAATCGCCGCTCTTGACCGCACGCAGGTCCCAGTCACGGTCGTCGACGACGGCCTCCATGAACTCGTCGCTGACGCGCACGGAGTTGTTCGCGTTCTGGTACTGGATCGAGTGGAAGTCGATCCCGTCGAGGTCCATGTCGAAGCCGGCGTCGCGCAGCGCGCGCGCCTTGCGCTCCTCGCGGGCCTTGCACCAGATGAACTCCTCGATGTCGGGATGGTCGACGTTGAGAATCACCATCTTGGCGGCGCGGCGCGTCTTGCCACCGCTCTTGATCGTGCCGGCGGACGCGTCGGCGCCGCGCATGAAGCTCACCGGACCCGACGCAGTCCCACCTCCGGCGAGGTGCTCGTGCGACGAGCGGATGTTCGACAGGTTGATGCCGGAACCGGACCCGCCCTTGAAGATCGTGCCTTCTTCGCGGTACCAGTTGAGGATCCCGTCCATCGTGTCCTCGACCGCGAGGATGAAGCACGCGCTCGCCTGCGCCGGAACACCCTTGACGCCGATGTTGAACCAGACCGGCGAGTTGAACGCGGCGCGCTGGTGCAGCAGCACGAACTTGAGCTCGTTGCGGAAGGCCGCGCCTTCCTGGTCGTCGACGAAGTAGCCGTCGCGCACGCCCCACGCGGTGATCGTGTCGGTCACGCGGTCGATGACCTGCTTCAGCGAGTGCTCACGCTCGTCCGTGCCGAGCGTGCCGCGAAAGTACTTCTGGGCGACGATGTTCGTCGCGTTCTGCGACCACCCCACGGGAAACTCCACGTCGGGCTGGTAGAAGGCGTCGGTGCCGTCCTTGAAGTTCGGGATGCGCGCCTCGCGCACCTCCCATTCGACGGTGTCGTAGGGGTGGACCCCTGCCTCGGTGAAGTAGCGGCGGATCCCGATGCCGATCTGCTCCGGCGCCATCGCCATGAGGTGGCTTCCTTCCTGCCCGTTGGGCTTGGGTGTGTGCGCTTGGCTTGGGTGTTCGGGCCGGAAGGGCCATTCAACCACAAGATATGGTGGTTGGAGTCCCCCCGGACGCGAGATGAGGGGTGAATTACAACACCCGAATTACACCCGTGTCAACCCTCAACATCCGGCACTCCAGCAACGCCAGTCCCACAAGAGACGCAGGCTCAGTGGGACCCCGGACGACGCTTCGGGGCCGTGGCCTTGTTGAGCTCGACCACCTCGGCCTCGAAATCGGCCACCGCGTCGAACCCCTTGTAGACCGAAGCGAACCGCAGGTACGACACCGGATCGATCGCCTTGAGGTGCTCGAGGACGGCCACCCCGAGGTGCTCGCTCGGGATCTCCGGCCCGGCAGCCCGGGCGTCCTCCTCGATCTCGCCGACGACGGCTTCGACGACCGCCGGAGACACGACACCACCGGCCAGGGCCTTGCTGATCCCGTCGGCGAGCTTGGCCCGCTCGAACGGCTCCTTGAGCCCCGAACGCTTGACGACCATGAGCGGCAGCTCCACGGCCCGTTCATGCGTCGTGTAGCGCCGCCCGCACCCGAGGCACTCCCGCCGGCGCCGCACCGCGGAGCCCTCTTCGAGCGGGCGCGAGTCGACGACCTTGTCGTCATCGACTTCGCAGTACGGACAGCGCACTCGGGCACGGTACCCGCCACGATCGCGCTCATGGGTGAGCGCGTGCTCGGATCCGGTGCTCGGATCCGGTGCTCAGACCGGGAGCCGGATGGTCTCGCCCGCCACGAGGGGTGCACCGCCGCGCGCCGCCGACAACTCGTCGACGATCGGCCGCACGTCCTCACCCGGGGCGAGTCGGGCCGCCAGGGACCAGAGCGAGTCGCCCACCCGGACGACGACACGCGTGGTCGTCGACGCGCTGGACGAGGCGTGTGAGGCGGTCGAGCGGCGCTCGGGGGAAGCGAGGGGCAAGCCCCCGAGCGCAGCGCCCGCCTGTGCTGCCACGACCACCAGACCCAGCGCCAACGTGGCAGCGGCCAGACGCCGGCGCCGGTAGGTCGTGGGGGTGACCCGGCGACCGCGCGGGGTGGCACCGCGCGGCGCGTACCGAGGGATCGCGGGTCCCGTCGGTGCGCCGAAGCCAGGAAGGGTCGTAACGGCAGCCATCTTGGAGAGCTCCTTGCCTCGGTTTCGGATCGGTCGTGCGGGTCGATGTCCTTGTCCGGTCAGCGAACCACGGGGGTGTGACAGCTACGCCGAGCCCACTCGCCCGAAAGTCCCGGGTCCGAGAGCCTCGCGAACTCTCCGAACAACTGTTCGTATCCAAGCAGAACGTCTGTTCGGAGTCAAGAACATTTGTTCGGGAAGCGGAGGCGAACAGGTGTTTGCCCCGAACACCTGATCGTGGTAATCTCCCACGCATGACCGAACAGTTGACCGACCGCCAGCGCCAGGTACTCGAGTTCATCGACGGTGAGGTACGCGAACGCGGCTACCCGCCCAGCGTCCGCGAGATCGGTGAGGCCGTCGGCCTCTCCTCCAGCTCGACGGTGCACGCCCACCTCGCCGCGCTGCAGGACAAGGGCTTCCTCAAGCGGGACCCCACGAAGCCCCGGGCCATGGAGCTCGTCTACGACTCGTCCTCGGGCACCCCTATCGAGCGCCGGCCCGTGCGTCACATCCCCCTCCTCGGGGACGTGGCCGCCGGGACCGGGGTGCTGGCGGAGCAGCTGGTCGAGGAGACGGTCCCGGTCCCCGAGGACTTCACCGGCGCCGGGCAGCTGTTCATGGTCCGGGTCCACGGAGAGTCGATGGTGGAAGCCGGGATCCTCGACGGCGACTACGTGGTCGTCCGCTCGCAGCCCACCGCGGAGGCGGGCGAGATCGTCGTCGCCGGCATCCCCGGCGAGGAGGGCACCGTCAAGACCTACCTGCGCCGGCGCGGCAAGATCGTGCTGCGGCCCGAGAACCCGACCATGACCGAGATGGTGTTCGACCCGGCCGACGTCGTGATCTACGGCAAGGTCGTCACGCTGATGCGCCGTCTCTGACGCGGCCCACTCCGACACGAAAGGTCCGGCGGTAGGCCTGGGGTGACGTTCCCAACGACCGTTGGAAGTGCAGCCGCAGGGCGCCGGCCGACCCGAAGCCGACCGACTGCGCGACCCGCTCGATCGGGGCGTCGGTCGACTCCAGCAGCGCCTGCGCGTGCAGGACGCGCTGGCGGAGCAGCCACTGGTGCGGGGTGACACCGGTCGTCGCCCGGAAGCGCCGGGCGAACGTGCGGGCACTCATGTGGGCGCGTGCGGCGAGCCCTCCGACCGAGAGCGGCTCGTCGAGGTGGTCGATCGCCCACGCGAGGGTCGCCTCGAACGCGCCCGCACCGACGTCGGGGGGCGGCACCGGCATCTGCACATACTGCGCCTGGCCGCCGTCTCGGTGCGGTGGCACGACCATCACCCGCGCGACAGCGTTCGCGACCTCGGCTCCGTGGTCACGGCGTACGACATGCAGGGAGAGGTCGATGCTGGCCGCAGAGCCCGCTGCGGTCAGGACCTGGCCGTCATCGACGTACAGGACGTTCGGGTCGACCCGCGCGCTCGGGTAGAGGCGGGCCAGCTCGGCGGCCTCCCGCCAGTGGGTCGTCGCGGCGCGGCCGTCGAGGATGCCGGCCGCACCCAGCACGAAGGCGCCGGTGCAGAACGACATCACCCGCGCACCACGCTCGTAGGCAGCCCGCAGCGCGACGAGCAACGGCTCGGGGTACTCGCGGGCTTCGGTCATGAAGCTCCACGGGGTCGCGATCACGGTGTCTGCGTCGGCGAGCGCTTCGAGGCCGTGCTCGGTGTGCAGCGACAGCCCACCCATCGTGGCCACGGCCGGCCCCTGGGCGCCCACGACGCGGAACTCGTACCAGGGGTCGGCGAGCCCCGAGCGATCGACGCCGAACACCTCGCACGCCACCGCGAGCTCGAACGGGTTCGCCCGGGCGGGGATGACGGCGGCAACGACATGCGGCACGGCATTCATTGGCAGGATCTTAACGCCTGTTGTCATTCCTGCCACTCGTCCGCGAGGCCCGGACCCGGCACGGTGCAAGCAGGCACCGATCCCAGGAGCACCCGGCCACGCGGGGCTCCGAGCACCGAGGAGGGACGCCATGACTCCCCTGACTTCGACGGTCATGCAGCAGCTCGTCGCCGATCGCCACGCAGCCCTGCGCGCCACCCGGCGCCGGCGCCGGGCCCCCCGACGTCGACGCGGCTGGTTCGATCGCGTCGTGCCCGCCGGCGCCGTCCCCAAGCCGGTCGCCCCCATCCGGTCTCGGCTGACGGGCTGACACGACCGGAGCGGGCCGCCTGACTCACGTCGCGACGTTGTTCTCCCGCAAGATCTCGTTGAGGCGCGACTTCTCGTGGCGCTCGCCCTGGGCGAGTCGCTTCACGACGAGCACACACGGCAACCCGAAGTCGCCCCCGGCGAAGGACCGCGACCGGGTCGCCGACACGGCGACGCACCAGTCCGGGACGACCCCTCGGCTCAGCTCCTCTCCGCTCGTGGCGTCGATCACCGGGATCGAGCTCGTGAGGATGCACCCCGCACCCAGGACCACGCCCTCGCCCACGCGTGCACCGTCGGCCACGATGCAGCGTGACCCGATCATCGTGTCGTCGCCGACCATCACCGGCGCGGCCTGGGGCGGCTCCAGCACGCCACCGATCCCGACCCCACCGGAGAGGTGCACCCGTGCGCCGATCTGGGCGCACGATCCCACCGTCGCCCAGGTGTCGACCATCGTGTCCTCGCCGACGTGGGCACCGATGTTCACGTAGCTCGGCATGAGCACCACCCCGGGGGCGAGGTACGAGCCCCACCGGGCGTTCGCTCCCGGTACTGCGCGGACGCCCGCGGCGGCGTAGTCGCGCTTGAGTGGGATCTTGTCGGCGTACTCGAACGGGCCGAGCTCGATCGTCTCCATCGTCGAGAGCCGGAACAGCAGCAGGATCGCCTGCTTGAGCCATTGGTGCACCACGACCTCGCCGTCGTGTAGCTCGGCCACCCGGGCGCCACCGTGATCGAGGAGGTCGATGGCCTCGTGCACGACGGTTCGGGCCTCGATCTCGGCCGACTCCGCGCCGAGATCGTCGCGGTGCTCCCAGAGGTCACCGATGCGCTGTTCGAGGTCGCTCACAGCTCTCCTCTCGCGGCCGGGCCGGAAGGGTCGACCCCGGGGGTCAGCGTGCCCCGCCCAGGCGCTCGAGGGCCAGTTCGAGCCGGTCGTCGGGGATGCTCAACGCCAGCCGGACGTGGCGTGCTCCTGTTGGGCCGTACAGGTCGCCGGGCGCGACGAGCAGGCCGGTCGCGGCGAGCCGGGCCGCGATGTCCCAGCCGTCGTCGGCGCCGGCCCCGTCGCGCAGCCAGAGGTAGAAGCCCGAAGGCCCCCCGTCGTGGACGAGCCCGAACGCCTCGAGCGGGGGCAGGCTCTGGGCCCGGCGGCGGGCGTAGCGGGCCCGCTGCTCGTCGACGTGTGCGTCGTCGCCCAGCGCCGCCGCGGCCGCGGCCTGCGCTGCCGACGCGACGATGAGGCCGGCGTGCTTGCGGACCTCGCCGAGGTACCGCACGAGGTCGGGATCCCCCGCGACGAAGCCCACCCGGAACCCCGCCATGTTGGAGCGCTTCGAGAGCGAGTGCACGGCCAGGACCGAGTCGTGGCTCCCCGCGAGCGCGGTCACGGGAGCACGCGGCTCCCCCGAGGCATCTGCGCTGAACTCCGCGTAGCACTCGTCGCTCGCGACGATCGCGCCATGACTCCGGGCCCATGAGACCGCAGCCGCCATCGCGGCGGTGGTCGCGCCGACCCCGGTCGGGTTCGCAGGGTCGTTGAACCAGATCACCAGCGCCCGGGCTGCGTCCTTCGGGTCCACCGCGTCGAGATCGAGGTGCCACGTTCGGTCGACCGGCACCGCCACCGGCCGCAGCCCCGCGAGCACGGCGCCCATCGCGTACGTCGGGTACGACACCTCCGGGTACAGCACCACGTCACGGCTGGGGTCGCGCAGCGACAGCATCCGTGGCAGGCCGGCCACGACCTCCTTGGTCCCGACACACGCGGTGATCGCCTCGGTGGCGACCTCGACGTCGAAGCGACGGTCGATCCACCCGGCGGCTGCCGAACGCAACGACAGGGTGCCGATCGAGGGCGGATACCCGGCTGATCGTCCGGCCGCCGCTCGGGCGGCCTGCAACGCAACCTCGGGCGTCGGATCGACCGGTGTGCCGACCGAACCGTCGACGATCCCGCCGGGGACCGCATCCGCGGTTGCCCGAAGGTCGGCGAGACGATCCTGGGGATACGGCGGGGGCACGAAGCCGGGAGTCGCGCGTGAACTCGCCATGGCGCTGAGGCTATCCGGGGGTCTCGGCCGGGGAGACCGGCGACCCCGCCACCCAGGTCTGAACGACCCGGGGTGGCGGCGTCGGCTCCAGCGCACCCTCGAGGATGACCAGATCGGCGCGCAGTCCGGGGACGAGCGCGCCCCGCTCGCCTTCCTGTCCACCCGCGATCGCCGACCCGGCCGTGTAGGCGTGCAGCCACGCCGCGAAGTCGACGGCCTGGTCGGCCTCGAAGCGATGCCCGTCGCGGGTCGTCCGGTCGGCACCGCGCGCCGAGCACCACAGCGGCGGGAACGGCGCGCAGGGATCGTCGGAGGACGCGGCGAGCGTGACCCCGGCCTCCGCGAGGTCGCGGAACGGCAGCCATGCGTGCTCGTCGAAGCTGACGCCTCCGGACTGGCGCCCGACGTGGTCGACGAAGCCCGGTTGCACCACCGCGATCGCGCCGAGCGCGGCGAGCGCGCGCGCCTGGGTCGGGGACGCGACCCCGGCGTGCTCGATGCGGAACCGGTGCTCGTCGTCGGGCGCCACCGATGCGGCTGTCGCGAATGCCTCGATGGCGCGTTGCACGCCGACGTTGCCCATCGCGTGCACCGCGACTCGAAAGCCGCGCTCACTCGCGCCGAGCAGATGCTCGGCCATGTCGTCCATGGTCGTACCGAAGCGCAGGGCCTGCCCCTGCATCGTGACATCGAGCGCGATGCTGGTGCCACCGTCGGCGAAGAGCTTCACGGCCCCGACCCGGAGCCACTCGTCGCCTTCCCCCGTCGGCGGGCCATCGAGCCTCGCCCCCAGGTCGTTGTGCAGCAGCGCCGCCGCGTGGGGCATGACCACCACCGAGATCGGGAGCGCACCACTCGCCGCGAGGCGCCCGTACACGGCCTCGGCCGCCGGCGGACAGGCCGCGTCGTGCACGGCTGTGATCCCCTGGCGCAGGAGCCGACGCGCCCGGGCGACGATGAGCTCGCCCCAGCGGTCCGGCTCCGCGTACGCCGCGAGTGATGCAGCGTGCGCACCACCCCATGCCCGTTCCCGGAGCAACCCGGTGGCGGTCCCGTCCCGGTCCCGCACGATCTCTCCGCCCGCGGGCGCCGGCGTGGTCCGTCCGATCCTGAGCGCGTCGAGTCCCCGACTGCACGCCACGCCCTGGTGGAGCGAGTAGTGCGCGACGAGGACCGGGCGCTCGAGCCCGAGGCGGTCGAGGTCGTCGCGGGTGGGTTGCACCCCCGCCGGCCCCTCGTCCCACCCGCAGACGCGGATCCAGGAGGCGTCGGGCTCGGCGAGGGCCTGGAGGCGGACCTCCTCGAGCAGGTGGTCGATCGACGGCGCCCCGGACACGTCGCGCCAGCGGGGATGGAGTGCGGCGATCGAGAGATGGTTGTGGGCGTCGATGAAGCCGGGACACAGGGTCCGACCGCCCAGGTCACGAATCGTCGCGGTGGGCCACGCGGCGAGGAGCGAACGGTCGCCGACCGCCACGATCCGGTCGTCCTCGACGACGACGGCTTCGGGCTCGGGCCCGGCTGCCATCGTCAGGATCCGGCCCCCGACGAACGCAGTCGTGCTCACTGCGGTGCCCGGAACTCCCGGAAGCGCTCTACGTCGGCCTGCTCGAGCCGGGCCCGCACCCGGGTGCCGGCGTCCGCGTGCACTTCCACCAGAACCTCGCCGTCGCGGTGCAGCGCCGCAAGCACGTCGCCCCGGTCGTAGGGAACGACGAACTCGACCGATGACGACATCGCCCGCAGCCGGTCACCGATCACCGCGACCAGATCGTCGACGCCCTCACCGGTACGGGCCGACACCGAGATCGCGCCTCCCCGCGCGAGCTCGTGCACCCGGTCGGGGTCAGCCGCGTCGATCTTGTTCACCACGAGCAGCTCGGGGAGCTCGCCGGCACCGATCTCGTCGAGGACACCCCGCACGGCGTCGATCTGGGACTCCGCGTCGGGCGCGGTCGCGTCGACCACGTGTACGAGCAGGTCCGCGTCGCGCACCTCGTCGAGCGTCGAGCGGAACGCCTCGACGAGCTGGTGCGGGAGCCGGCGGACGAACCCCACGGTGTCGGAGCACAGCACGGTCTCGCCACCCGGGAGCCGCAGTCGACGCGTCGTGGGGTCGAGCGTCGAGAACAGCCGGTCCTCGACGAGGACGTCGGCGCGCGTCAGACGGTTCAAGAGGGTGGACTTGCCGGCGTTCGTGTAGCCGACGAGCGAGATCGTCAGCACGCCGCGCCGATGCCGCGCCTTGCGCTGGGTCGCCCGGGTGCCGGCGGCCCGCACGAGGTCGTGCTCGAGCTTGGTCACTCGTTTCTGGATCCGACGCCGGTCGACCTCGAGCTTCGTCTCCCCCGGACCCCGCCGGGTCCCGATCCCGCCGGCCTGCTGACTCAGCTCGACACCCCGGCCGCGAAGCCTCGGCATGAGGTAGCGGTACTGGGCGAGCTCGACCTGGAGCATTCCGACCTGGCTCGTCGCGTGCTGGGCGAAGATGTCGAGGATCAGGGCGACCCGGTCGACGACGTCGACCTTGAGCAGCTGCTCGAGGTTGCGTTGCTGGGCCGGGGTGAGCTCGTCGTCGAAGACGACCACGTCGACGTCGAGCGCCTCGACGAGCTCGCGGAGCTCGTCGACCTTGCCCTTCCCGACGTAGGTCGCCGAATCCGGACGATCGCGGCGCTGGAGCACGGTCTCGACCGGATCGGCTCCTGCAGTGTCGGTGAGCAGTGCGAGCTCGGCGAGCGAACGCTCGGCGTCCTCGAGTCCTTGCGATCCGGAGCCGGTCCCGACGAGCAGCGCCCGCTGGCGCAGGACCTCGAGGTCGACCTCGGTCGCGGTGAGGCGTCGCCGACCCCGACCCAGCGTCCGGCTCACTCCCGGCTCCTCACGAGACCCGGCCCATCGACCTCGGTGTCGAAGACGTGCACGACCGGGCCACCGAGGAGCACGGTGTCGCCGAGGGCGACGGAGAGCTGGCCGCCGCGGACGCGAACCGTCGTCTGCGCGCCGACGAGGCCCCGCCGATGCGCGACGGCCGCGGCCGCGCAGGCGCCGGTACCGCACGAGAGGGTCTCCCCGACACCGCGCTCCCACACCCGCATGTCGATGCCGCCCCCGGCGTGGGGGGCGACGAACTCGACGTTGGTCCGGTTCGGGAAGCGCGCGTCGACCTCGAGATGGGGCCCGTGCTGGAGCACCCGGGCCGCGCCGACGTCATCGACCAGCAGGACCAGATGTGGGTTGCCCATTCCCGCCGCGTCGCCACGGTAGGTGGTTCCGTGGAACGTGGCTTCGAGATCGAGGGCGCTCGGCGCGTCCAGCGGGATCTCCGCCGGATCGAACGTGACCGGCCCCATGTCGACGGTGGCGGAGCGCAGCTCGCCGTCCTCGACGACGAGGGACATCGTGCGGCGACCACCGCCGGTGTCGACGACGAGCGTGCCCGAGAGCCCAAGGCCCTCGCGCACCGCAACCCAGGCAAGGCATCGGATCCCGTTCCCGCTCATCTCCGCGATGGTGCCGTCGGCGTTGCGGAGCTCCATCGTGCAGTCGGCCCCGGGTGTGCCGGGGAGCAGGGTGATGAGACCGTCGGCGCCGATCCCTCGATGCCGGTCACAGACGGCCCGCGCGAACGCCTCGGCGGCGGCGGGTTCGCGAGCGACCATGACGAGGAAGTCGTTGCCGGTCGCGTGGAGCTTGCTCAGATGCACGGTCATCGCCTCCACAATGCCAGCAGCGCGCCCGCCACGTCGCAGGGATTCTCCGGCGCGGCCAACCAGGTGATCCGGGGATCACGCCGGAACCACATGCGTTGACGGCGAGCGAACGAGCGGGTGCGTCGCCCGGTCATCGCGAACGCCTCGTCGACGCCGGTCGTGCCCTCGAGATGCCCGAGCACCTCCCGGTATCCGATCGCCTGGCGGGCAGTGCGCGACAGACCCGGCCCCGCGACGAGCGCGGCGACCTCGCCGATGAGCCCACCGCGCCGCATCGCCTCGGTCCGGGCGTCGATCCGCTGCGCGAGGACCGCTCGCGGCAACCACAGTCCGGTGAGCAGGACCGGGAAGGCAGTCGTGCCGAATGCCGCCACGCCGGCCCCGAACGACGAGAAGCGCTCACCCGTGAGCCGCATCACCTCGAGCGCGCGGACGATCCGCCGCGCGTTGTGCGGATCGATGCGGGCCGCGGCGATCGGATCGAGCTGGCGGAGCTCGGTGTACGCCCGGGCAACGCCTCCGGGTGCCTTGGTGGCGGCTTCGAGCTCGGCCCTGAGCGCGAGGTCTTCGCCCGGGAAGCGCAGGTCATCGATGACCGCGTGAACGTAGAGCCCGGTGCCGCCGACGAGGAGGGCACGTCGACCGCGCCCCTCGATGTCGGCGACCGCGGCGCGTGCCTCGGCTTGGAAGCGCGCCACGGAGAAATCGTCCCCCGGATCCGCAACGTCGATCATGTGGTGCGTCACTGCGGCGCGCTCGGTCGTGGTCGCCTTGGCGGTGCCGACGTCCATCCCGCGATACACCTGCATCGAGTCGATGGAGACGATCTCCACGTCACCGAGCTGCTGCGCGAGGTGCAGCGCGAGTACGGACTTCCCCGACGCGGTCGGGCCGACCAGCGCCAGGTGGGTGAGGCCGGACGTCAACCGGCGCTGACCGGGATACGGACGGGGACCGGCACCGGGCGTCGCGCCGGTGCGCGCCGAGCGAGGCTGGTGACGTCGACGAGATCGCCTGCCAGCCAGTGCGGCGCGGCCACCGCGATGCGCACGGTCGCGTAGGAGCCCGCCGGAACCTGCTGAACGTCGGCCTCGAAGTGCACGAGCTTCGACTGTCGCGTGCGGCCCGAGAGCCGCGCCGGATCCTTCTTGGAGGGGCCCAAGACCAGGACTTCCTCGACTCGTCCGATCCGTGCCTCGTGGCGAAGCAGGGCGTGACGTTCCACGACTTCGGTGAGCCGGTTCATTCGTTCCGACACCACGTCAGGGGCGACGAGTTCGTCGACCATCCCGGCGGCCGGCGTGCCGGGACGGGGCGAGAACAAGAACGTGTAGGCCGCGTCGTACTGTGCTTGCTCCGCGACCTCCAGGGTGCGCTCGAAATCGGCGTCGGTCTCGCCCGGGAACCCGACGATCAGGTCGGTCGTGACCGCCAAGTCGGGGATCGCGGCGCGGGCGGTCGAGAGTCGGGCCAGATAGCCCTCGGCCGTGTAGCCACGGTGCATACGGGCCAGCGTGCGATCGCTCCCGGACTGCAGTGGAAGGTGGAGGTGCTCGCACACCGCATCGCACGTCGCCATCGCCTCGATCGTCTCCGGTCGAAGGTCTTTGGGGTGGGGCGACGTGTACCGGATGCGCCGAATGCCGGCGACCGCGTCGACCGATCGGAGCAGGTCGGCGAACTTGGGCCGGTACTGGCCCGCCCCGAGGTCGCGACCGTAGGAGTTCACGTTCTGGCCGAGGAGGGTGAGCTCGCTCACGCCATCCGCGGCGAGCTGGCCGACCTCGCGGACGATGTCGCCGAGGCGACGACTCACCTCCGCACCGCGCACGATCGGAACGATGCAGAAGGTGCACGAGTTGTCGCAGCCGACCTGGATAGTGACCCAAGCCGAGTGCGGCGATTCGCGTCGAGCGGCAATCGTGCCGAGCTGGACCGCAGCATCGGCCTGGTGCTCCTCGACGATCTCCACGAGGGGCACGTCCGACGTTGTGGCTTCGTCGAGCAGCGCTCCGGCCCGGTGGAGGTTGTGGGTGCCGAAGACGACGTCGACGTGGCCGGCCCGTTCCACGATCTGCTCTCGGTCCTTCTGGGCGAGGCACCCGCACACCGCGATCTGCATGCCGGGATGGCGTTCCTTCAGCGACTTGAGGTGCCCCAGGGTCCCGTAGAGCTTGTTGTCGGCGTTCTCACGGACGCAACACGTGTTGAGGACGACGACATCGGCCGTCTCGGGATCGTCGGTCGGCTCGAGCCCCTGCGCGACGAGCAGCCCCGCGAGCCGCTCGGAGTCGTGCTCGTTCATCTGGCACCCGAAGGTGCGCACGTGGAAGCGGCGGGCCAAGACCCCGAGTCTACGGGCCGGCCTGACAGGATCGACCCCGTGGACGTGGGGGTCGGAGCGCTGCTGGTCGCCCTCGCCGCGATCCTCGTGGGATCGATCGTCCAGGGCGCGATCGGCTTCGGGCTCAACCTGCTCGCCGCCCCGTTCGTGGCCCTCGTCGTGCCCGAGGCCCTGCCCACGAGCCTGGTGCTGGTGGCCCTTCCGCTCACCATCAGCATGGCGCTCAGGGAGCGCCACGGCATCGACCGCGGGGCACTGCCCTGGCTCCTCGTCGGCGCCGTACCGGGCACCCTCGTCGGCCTGGTGATCGTGAGCGAGGTCACCGGCTCCGACCTCGCGGCAGTGATCGGTGCGATCACCCTGATCGGCGTAGCGCTGAGCGTCATCTCGCCCCCGGTGCCGATGAATCGCACGACCAGCGGAGTCGCCGGCTTCCTGTCGAACACCTTCGGCACCGCGGCGTCGATCGGTGGTCCGCCGATCGGGCTGCTCTTCCAGCACCATCGTGGGGCAGTGGCCCGTCCGACGATCGCGGCATTCTTCGCCGCCAGCGGGCTCCTGTCGCTCGCCGGCTACGTCGCTGCGGGCACGATCCACACGGATCAGGTGCTGTTCGCGCTCGCGCTCGCGCCGGCGATGTTCGTCGGCTTCTGGGCCAGCAAGCACCTGCACCCGTTCGTCGACGGGGGGTGGTTGCGCCCGACCGTGCTCACACTCTCGGCCCTCGCCGGCACCGCGGCCCTGGTCCGCGGCCTCACCTGAAGCGCTTCGTCAGCGTCGAGGACACCGGGACGAGCGACGACGGACGACCCGGTGCCGGTCATGGTCGCGCTCGGCACCCGCGAGAAACGGACAGCCAAGCACCTCTCGGCGAGCACGCTCGGAGCCGCACACGGTGACGGCCGGGGGTTGGGGACCCCCGGACGTCGCCCTGTGCGGAGATGCTAGGCGCTGGCCTTGACGTCGACCTTTGCCTCGATCTTCGGCTCGATCTTCGCGTCCTTGCCGTTCGACTTCGCCCCCGTCTTGGCTCCGGGCTTGGTGGCGATCGGCGCCGCAACCTTCGCCTCGATCGGGGCGCCGATCTCGATGCCGAAGGGGTCGGGGCCGTCGATCGAGGCGTCGGCGGTGAGGTCGAGGTCGACGTCACCGACCTCGACCGCACCCTCGACCTCGTTGCCTGCGACCTCGTTGCCTTCGACCTCGTTGCCTTCGCCGATGCCGGCCCGAACGCGGATCTTCTCCATGATCTCGACCATCATGTCGACGTTGTCCTTGAAGAACTGCTTGACCTTCTCACGGCCCTGGCCGAGCTGCTCACCCTCGTAGGTGAACCAGGCGCCGGCCTTGTTGATGATGCCGAGCTCGACGCCAACGTCGAGCAGGGAGCCCTCCCGGCTGATGCCGTGGCCGTACATGATGTCGAACTCGGCCTGCTTGAACGGCGGCGAGACCTTGTTCTTCACCACCTTCACGCGCGTCCGGTTCCCGATCATCTCGGCACCGTCCTTGATGGTCTCGACTCGACGTATGTCGAGACGGACCGACGAGTAGAACTTCAGTGCCCGGCCGCCCGGCGTCGTCTCCGGCGAGCCGAACATCACGCCGATCTTCTCGCGCAGCTGGTTGATGAAGACGCAGACGGTGCGCGACCGGTTGAGGTTCGCCGTGAGCTTGCGCAGCGCCTGGCTCATGAGCCGGGCCTGCAGACCCACGTGCGTGTCGCCCATCTCGCCCTCGATCTCGGCGCGCGGCACGAGTGCTGCCACCGAGTCGATCACCACCACGTCGAGCGCGCCGGAGCGGATCAGCATGTCGGTGATCTCGAGTGCCTGCTCCCCCGTGTCGGGCTGGGAGATGTACAGGTCGTCGACGTTCACCCCGATGGCGGCCGCGTAGACCGGGTCCATCGCGTGCTCGGCGTCGATGTAGGCACACGTGCCACCGTTGCGCTGGGCCTCGGCGACGACGTGCATGGCGAGCGTCGACTTCCCCGAGGACTCGGGGCCAAAGATCTCGACCACTCGACCACGAGGGAGCCCCCCGATGCCGAGGGCGATGTCGAGGGCCAGTGCGCCCGTGGGGATCGCGGCGATCCCGACGTTGCCCTGCTCGCCGAGTCGCATGATCGCGCCCTTGCCGTACTGCTTCTCGATCTGACCGAGTGCCATCTCGAGTGCCTGTTCACGTTCCACCGGGACCCTCCTGGGCTTTCGTTTCGGCTGGGGGAAGTTGCTCTTCGGACTGCTCGAGAACGTACGACGGGGGTGTGACAGCTACGCCGGGCCCCTCGTCCCTGCCGTCCCACCGCCCAACGCCTCACGGCCCGGGCCCGGAACCACACCCGTGGAATTCCACGCGTGTAGGACGCTAGACGAACAGGCGTTCGGGGTCAAGGACCCCGAACGCCGTCGCGGCGCCTTCAGCCCAGGGAGGCGAGGCGCAGGCGGAGCAAGTTCAGCACGGAGATCGTCGAGAACTGACGGATCCGCTCACGGTCGCCGGGGAGGCGGGTGGAGACGGCCTCGGTCTCGTGACCCGGGACCGCGATCCCGAACCACACGGTGCCCACCGGCTGGTCGTCCTGCTCCTCGGGTCCGGCCACGCCGGTGGTCGAGACGGCGACGTCGCAGCCGAGCACCCGCTGGACGCCTTCGGCCATCTGGATCGCGCACTCGGCGCTCACCACGTGCTCGGCCGTGACGCCCAGCAGCGAGCGCTTCACATCGGTCGCGTACGACGCGACCGAACCCCGGAAGGTGCGGCTGGCACCGGAGACGTTCGTGATGCGAGCGCCCACCAAGCCGCCGGTGAGCGATTCGGCCACGCCGAGGGTCCAGCCACGCGCCTCACACGCCGCGAGCACGACCGACTCCATCGTCTCGTCGTCCACGGCGAAGATCAGCTCACCGAGGATCGACCGGAGCTCGACCTCTTCGGTCGCGATCAGCTCGCGCGCTTCGGCATCGCTCGGCGCCTTGGCCGTCACGCGGACGTACAGTCCCTCGATCCCGCGCGCGAGGAAGGCGATGGTGGGGTTCGCCTGCTCATCCACGCGGTGCGCGATCATCTCCGCGAGGGCCGACTCCGACGTTCCCCAGGTCTTGAGCGAGCGCGAGACGATCACGGCCCGCTCCCCTGCCCGCTCGAGGAGGTCGGGCAGCACGTGATCGGTGACCATCTGCTGCATCTCGTACGGCACACCGGGAACTGCGTAGATCACCCGCGTGCGGCCGTCGTCGCCGGTGATCTCACACTCGAGCCCGGGGGCGGTACCGATCGGATTCGGAATCACGTCAGCACCGACCGGGACGTCGGCTTGGCGCAGGTTGTTGGCCGGCATGTCGCGACCGCGAGTGCCGAACATCGCGGCGATCTGCTCCACGAGATCCTCACGACGCTCGAGCTCGACGCCCATGAGCTGCGCGATCGCGTCCCGGGTCACGTCGTCTGGTGTCGGCCCCAACCCACCGCACACGATGACGGCGTCGGACTCCCGCAGGAGATCGCGCAGCGCCGTGACCATTCGGGGCAGGTTGTCGCCGACCCTGCGGTGGTCGTAGGTGTCAATCCCGCCAGCCGCGAGCTGTTCGCCGACCCAGGCGCTGTTCGTGTCGACGATCTGGCCGAGCAGCAGCTCGGTGCCGATCGCCAGGACATCACACCTCATCGCTTCTCGCTCGCCCCCCGCAACCCGGGAGACCCAGGGTGTGCGCGTTCGCTGGGGGGCGTGGCCGCTGCTTCCACCCAGCCCTGGCGCACGATGTCGACCGCGGACACCACCGAGATCACGACCGCAATCCAGAGCATGACGTCGTGGAACCACCCGAGATCGGCCGTCCACGGCAGCAGCACGAAGCCGACGGCGAGGAACTGGAACACGGCTTTCCACTTCCCGAGCTGTCGTGCCGGTAGCGAGATCCCGCGTCGACCGGCGGCCGAGCGGTACAGCGAGATCCCCAGCTCGCGCGCCGCGACGATGCCGACGGGCAGCCAGGCGAAGTCGCCGTTGACGGCCAGGACGATGAACCCGCCGAGCACGAGGCACTTGTCGGCCAGTGGGTCGAGGAACGCACCCGAGCGTGTCGTGCCGTCGCGTCGTGCGATCCAACCGTCGAGGCCGTCGGTGACCGAGAGCACGAACCATCCCGTGAACGTCAGCCACGACGATCCCTCATCGAGCATGAGCGCGAGCACCGGGATCGTGAAGACGAGCCGGGCGATGGTGACGAGGTTGGCTCGAGTGAGGATGGCGGTCTCGCCGAAACGCTTCACGTGTATCGGCGAGGTCACACCAACACCTCGATCGGTGTTGCAACGAGGTCAGGACCGAGTGCGCCGATGACTTTCGCGCGCACCACCGAACCCTGGCGTGCGTGCGCACCACGGAGGTGCACGACACCGTCGATCTCGGGGGCCTCGCGATGCGTGCGCCCGAGCGCGTCCCCGGTGTCGTCATCGATACCGTCGACGAGCACCTCGACCTCGGTCCCCGCGCGCACCAACGCGTCACGCGCACCTTGGGTGATCCGTTCCTGAACTTCGTCGCACTCACGAAGCCACTCGCCTATCAGCACGTCCGGGACCATGCCGTCGAGCGACGCCGCAGACGTACCCTCCTCGGACGAGAACGCGAAGAAGCCGGCCCAGTCGAGCCGAGCGGTCTCGAGGAACTGCAACAGGGTGTCGTGTGCAGACTCGGTCTCGCCGGGGAAGCCGACGATGAACGACGAGCGGAAGGTGGCTTCGGGCTCCCGGACGCGGATGCCGTCGATGATCTCGCCGAACCGCTCGCCGCTCCCCCAACGCTTCATCCGCTGGAGCAGCGCCCGGTCGGCGTGCTGGAGCGAGAGATCGAAGTACGGGACGACGGTGTCGAGCTCGAGCATCGTCGAGACGAGCGGGTCGTGCACCTCGCTCGGGTACAGGTACAGGAGCCGGACGCGGCGGAGGCCTTCCGGTCTGAGCTCGGTGTCGAGTCTGCGGAGCAACGGTGCGAGCGAGCCGGGCGCACCGATGTCGCGCCCGTACCACGCGAGATCCTGGGCGACCAGCACGAGCTCGCTCACCCCACCGCTCACAAGCGCGCGGGCTTCGTCCACGATGACGTCGGGTCGGCGCGAGCGCTGCGTGCCGCGAAACGACGGGATCGCGCAGAACGCGCAGGCGCGATCGCAGCCCTCGGCCACCTTGAGGTAGGCCCATGGTGCACGGGGTGTGGCCCGGGGCAGCTCGAGGAGGTCGCGCACCCCGATCGGGCGGCGACGTGGTGTGAAGGCCACGGGCGCGACGTGGCTGCTGAGCGAACCCTCACCCGTGAAGCCGACCACCGCGTCGGCCTCGGGAAGCGCGTCCGCGAGCTCGTCCCCGTAGCGCTCCGCCAGACACCCGGTGACGACGACCTTCGCCCCGTCCTTACGGGCGCCGGCCAGGGAGAGCACCGTGTCGATCGACTCCCTGCGCGCGGCCTCGACGAAGGCGCAGGTGTTCACGACCACGAGATCGGCGTCTCCGGCGCTCGCGGCCGGCTCGAGCCCGTCGGCGATGAGCGAGGCGACGACCTTGTCGGAGTCGACCGCGTTCTTCGGGCAGCCGAGCGTCTCGACCCAATAGCGAGCACGAGTCGACGTTGCGGCCATGGTGTCGATGCTACTGGCGGCCTCGCGCGCGGGAACTCCCGGAGCGACGCCATCGTTCTCGTACTCGGGCATCAACGGTGCTGCCCCGCCAACGACGAGGGGCGCCTCCGGGGCCGGTTGGTCCAGCCGGGGGGCGGGGGCGCCCCCGCCACGTTGTCGTTCGGGAACTCTGTCGCTAGGCCACACCCTGGGCGCGACGCAGCGCCGACTCGACCAGCAGCACGAGCGTCTCCTGGACGTGCGTGCGGCGTCGGGCGTCGCACAGCACGATGGGGACGTTCGCCGGGATCGACAGCGCCTCGCGCACTTCGCGCGGATGATGCGTCGAGACCGAGTCGAAGAGGTTGACGGCCACCACGAACGGGAGTCCAGTCCCCTCGAAGTAGTCCACCGCCGGGAAGCAGTCCTCGATGCGGCGGGTGTCGACGAGCACCACGCCCCCAACGGCACCTCGGACGAGCTCGTCCCACAGGAACCAGAACCGATCCTGTCCCGGCGTGCCGAAGAGGTACAGGACCATGTCGGTGCTGATCGTGATCCGACCGAAGTCCATCGCCACCGTGGTGCCCCGCTTGCCTTCCACCGGACCCGGATTGTCCACGCCGAGGCTCTCGACCGTCATCTCGGCCTCCGTCTTCAACGGTTCGATCTCGGAGATCGAACCCACGAAGGTCGTCTTCCCCACCGCGAAGCCACCCGCGACGACGACCTTCATCGCGACGGGCACCGCTGGCGCCGGTATCGCGCGGTCAAAGAGCGCGTATGCCATCCAGCAGCCTCCTCAGGAGTCGGCTGTCGGTCGCCGTCTGGCTCGGCGCCACGATCACGTCGACGGCACCGACCGCGTCGAGGTCACCCACCAGCACACGCATCACCCCGATCGGGAGCATCATGCGGGCCGCGAGTTCGGCGACCGACACGGGCACCGCGCACAGCTGGACGATCCGCCGCGGTTCGGGCCCGCTGGTGAGATCGAGCTCGTGGCCATCGGTGAGGGCACGGACGATCGCGTCGAGAGCGAGGGGCGGCCCGACGGCAGCCGTGCGACCCCCGGTCACCACATACGGCCGGACGAGCCGGGGTGGGTCGGACCGACGCGGCTCCCCGGGACCCGTCATCGAGGCAGGCAGGTCTGGAGCTCCGCGACCAACGACGGTGTCAGCGCGGCGGCGCACCGCTCGACCAGCACGGCCATCTCGTAGCCGACCAACCCGACATCGCTCGGGCGGGTCGCGACGACGGCGAGCGCCGACGCCTCGCTGATGCTCATCACGAACAGGATCGCGTGCTCGAACTCGACGATGACCTCGTGCACCGCGCCGCCACCGAGAGGCGTCGACGCACCACGCGAGATGCTCTGCAAGCCTGCCGCCACTGCGGAGAGTCGGTCGGCGGCGATGCGATCGAGCCCTTCGGACATCGCAACGAGCAACCCATCGGACGAGACGACGGCGGCCTGGTTCACGCCCGGGACGCCCGCCACGAAGTTCGAGACGAGCCAGTTGAGGCTGCGCGCTTCTGACGACAGCCGGATCACGACTGCTCCTCGGACGAGCACTCCGCGTCCGCCGGCGTCTCGGGCGCGCGGACGCGTCCGTCACGCTTGCCGCGCTCGTGCCGGGTGAGCAGGTCATGCACCCGTTCCGGTCGCGGACGCGCGTCGGAGGGCCCGAGGGGCGCGTCCGCGGCCGGACGGCCCGAGAGGTGCGTCCCGGGGATACGGGCGCGCAGACGGTTCGGCTGGGCGCGACCGTCGGGCGCGTCGGGTCCGGTCGCCCGGCGAGTCAGCGGGCGCCGCCCGGTCGTTTCGCCGGGCGGTGCGACAGCCTTTGCACCGTTCGATGCGGGTGCCGGGGCGGTGGCTGGCGGGGCGGGTTGGGCTCCGCGCCACGCGATCAGCGGGGTTGGCGACGTTGGCGGCTTCGGTGCCGCCTCGCTCGGCGTCTCGTTCGTCGCGGCCGGGGGTGGCGATGACGTCCCGGCAACGACCGGCGCGGGCGCGTCCGATCCCCGGTGGGGCGCATCTCGATGCGGCGTCGCCCTGGTGGGCACGGCCGACCCGGGTGGGGTGGCACCTGCGCCCGTCACCGGCGGGTTCGCGCTTGGCCCGTCGGGCCGAGCAAGCACCGTTGCCCGAAGCGCGATGACCGCCGTGACCCCGGTTCCGGGCGCCGGCGCCGGTCGCAGCTGCACGCGGATGCCGTACCGGGCGGAAAGGTGCGCGACGACGTACAGGCCGAGCGTTCGTGAGAGAGCGAGGCCGGGTGCGGGCGGGCGCGCGAGCAGCGCGTTAGCGGCCGTGATGCGCTCCTCATCCATCCCGATCCCCTCGTCGGTGACGGTGATCACGAAGCGCCGCTCGACCCGGTGCCCGGTGACGACGACGGGCGTCGTCGGCGGCGAGAAGGCGGCCGCGTTCTCGAGGAGCTCGGCGATGATGTGGGTCACGTCGGCGACCGCGTTGCCGGCGACGGCGATGTCGTCCTCGAACCCGAAGTAGGTGACCCGTGCGAAGTCGGCGATCTCGGACGCGGCCGCGCGCACGACGTCGATGACCGGGATCGCCGAGCCCCACTGTCGTGGCTGCTCTGCACCCGAAAGCACGAGGAGGCTCTCCGCGTTGCGGCGCATGCGGGTCGCGAGGTGGTCGAGCTCGAACAACGACGCGAGCTCGCGGGCATCGTCGACGCGGCCTTCCATCTGGTCGAGCATCGAGATCTGGCGGTCGAGCAGGCTCTGGTTGCGACGGGCCAGGTTCACGTAGAGGTCGCCGATGCCCTTCTGCAGGAGCTCGGCCTGCTGCTGGGCGACGGAGACCGTGACGTCCTGGATCGTGTTGAACGCCTTGGCGAGCTCACCGATCTCGTCCTGGGAGTCGACGCGGATCGGGGTCAGCGCTTCGAGCTGGTCGGGCGTCAACTGACCCCCATGGTTCAGGGTATCGACGAGCCGGGGCAAGCGCCGCTCGGCCATGTCGCGCGCGGCGCGCGTCAACGCGCGCAGGGGTCGGTTGACTGCCCGCACGAGCGCGTAGGAGAGCAGCAGCGCGACGAGGACTGCGGCCGCGGTGCCGAGCGCCACGATGATGGCATCTTCGCGGGTCTGAGCCTGACGGTCAGCGGCGACGCGATCGATGACCGCCAGCGCGGCGGCCGCACCCCGGTCGAGGCGCGCCTGCTCCCGTCGGTACCAGTCGTCGTACGTGGCGGCGGACACGGAAAGCGTCGTCGGGAGCCCCCCGTTGCCGTTGATCACGGCGATGGGGCTCGGGCCGGGGCTGACCCCCTCGGACGCGTCGAGCGCGGCCCGCTGCGCCGGACTTACCGCAGCATCGAAACGAGCCACCGCCGCTCGCTCGTCGACGATCGCCTGCAGACGCGCGTACCCGAGCTTCTCGGCGAGGTTGGCGCTGATCGCGCCGCTCTCGCGGTGACCGATCACGTAGAGCAGGATCGCGGCTTGGTCACTGATCGCCGTCTGTTGGCGACCGACGTCGAGGACGGCGCCGAGGCCGGCCGCGAGGTCGGGGTCCGCGAGGCCTCGGACAACG
>Ga0209048_10000103_pt1 | contig 83876 bp, 99 predicted proteins | sample FrelakmetCRP12CR_FD_187146 | JGI IMG/M metagenome (GOLD analysis project Ga0209048, IMG submission 187146) | Freshwater lake sediment microbial communities from the University of Notre Dame, USA, for methane emissions studies - CRP12 CR (SPAdes)... | ecosystem: Environmental > Aquatic >...
GTTGGTGCCGGCAGTAGGAATCGAACCCACGACCAACGGTTTACAAAACCGCTGCTCTACCAACTGAGCTATGCCGGCGCACTATCGCCGGCCTGCGCGATTTGAGCCACGCAGCCGGAGTTGCGGCTATTTTACGACTTGAAGGTGGTTAGGGCGTTCGCGCGGCTTGGCGTCGGCCATCGACGTGACGCCGGGCGATGCCTGCGTCGGGGCCGTAGCCGCGTCGAGCGAGGCGGCGGGGTCGGTCGGCATGGTGAAGGCGAAGCCGTATCCGGATTCCTTGGCGAAAATTCCAGCGACCGCTGCCATCGGCACTGCGACTTCCTGCGACGCGCCGTTGAATCTCGCAGTGAATTGCACCCAGTCGTTGTCGATGGTCAACTTGCGCGTCGCACCGCGGCTGATGTTGAGCACGATTTCGCCATTCTTGACGAACGCGGCCGGCACGCGCGTCTGCGCATCGACCTTCACCGCGAGATACGGCGTCAGGCCGTTGTCGGCGCACCATTCGCAGATCGCGCGAATAAGGTAGGGCTTGGCGGATTGCTCGGACATGGCGAAAGGATACTACAGTGTCAGCGAGTCGAGAATGGCGGCGGTGCGTGGTATCGCCTTATTGGCGGGACCCTCGCCGGGTAGCTCGCGGCGCTATTTCCGCATCCCCCGCTCGGCGCTGGTCAGCGCTTCGATGAACGCCGGCCGCGAGAACAGGCGCTCGGCGTATTTCATCAGCGGCGCAGCCGGCTTCGGCAGCTGGATGCCGTAGTAGTCCAGGCGCCACAGCAGCGGCGTGATCGCGACGTCGAGCATCGAGAATTCCTCGCCGAGCATGAACTTGTGCTTGGCGAACACCGGCGCGATCTGCAGCAGGCTGTCGCGCACCAGACCCCGTGCCTTGTCGAGCTGCTTCTGGTTGTTGCCTTCGAGCGTGTCGATGTGCGAGAAGAGTTCCTTCTCGAAGCGATGCAGGAACAGCCGCGCGCGGGCGCGCATGACCGGGTCGGCGGGCATGAGCTGCGGATGCGGGAAGCGCTCGTCGATGTACTCGTTGATGATGTTCGACTCGTGCAGCACCAGGTCGCGCTCGACCAGCACCGGCACCTGATTGTACGGATTCATCACCGCCAGGTCCTCGGGCTTGTGGTCGAGGTCGACGTCGATGATCTGGAAATCCATGCCCTTTTCGTGCAACACGATGCGGCAGCGCTGGCTGAAAGGATCGGTGGTCCCGGAATAGAGGGTCATCATGATTTTTTCTCCCGAGGCGGAACCCGGATGGCGTCCCGCCAAAATGCCAAGGGCAGGACCGTGCCCCTGCCCTGGTTCGCGGCTTGGCGCGTCAGTGGATGTCTTTCCAGTAGGCGCGCTTGAGGGCGTACGCAAAGACGAACAGCACGCCCAGGTAAATCAGCACCACGAGGCCGATGTTGATGCGCTTGTTGCGGGCCGGCTCGGCAATGTAGTCCAGAAAATTGACCAGATCTGCGACAAAATGCCGGTACTCGACCAATGACTTCGACCCTGACTGATCGATGGCGAGCGTTTTGACTGCGTACTTCCCGCCGGGCAGGGGTTCCGACAGCGCAAGCGACTTTGCCGCGATCACCGCCGCCTCGGCCTTCTCGGGATCCTCGTATTCGGTCTCGACCAGCTTTTGCGTCCCCTGCAGGCTCCACAGCACGTGCGGCATCGCCACGCCGGGAAACACCAGGTTGTTCCAGCCCGTCACCGACTTTTCATCGCGGTAGAACGCGAGCAGGTAGCTGTACAGCCAGTCCTTGCCGCGCACGCGGGCCTCGACTGACAGATCCGGCGGCGCCACGCCGAACCACGCCGCGCCTTCGGCCTTGCTTATCGCCGCGAGCATCGGCGAGCCGATCTTCGTCGTCGCGAACATAAGGTTGTCCTGGATCTGCTTCTCGGTGAGCCCCAGGTCGGTCAGCCGCGCGTATCGCATATACTGCGCACCGTGGCAGTTCTGGCAATAATTGGTGAAGTTGCGTGCGCCACGCTGCAATGATTCGATGTCGAGGCGGTTGCCCGGCGCAGGCTCGAGGCGCACGCCGCTTTCGTTGGCCAATGCGCCACCCGCGGTAGCGAGCAGTCCGATGCAGAGCACCCTGGTGATCGCGTTCATTATCCGGTCACCCTTCCCGGCACCGGCTTGGTCCGGTCGCGAGCCGTGTACCACGGCATCAGGAGGAAAAACAGGAAGTACACCACCGTGAGCACGCGCGCGACCACGGTCGCCTTGTCGGCGGTGCCGAGCAGCGGAATCTTGTCGCTGAACTGCCCCCACACGGTTACCGGCACGACGCCGAGGTAGCCGAGGATGAGGAAGCTGATCACGAAGGCAGCCAGCCAGCCCTTGTACAGCGCGCCGCGATAACGGATCGACTTCACCGGGCTGCGATCCAGCCATGGCAGGAAGAACAGAATGACCACCGCAGCGCCCATTACCAGCACGCCCCAGAATTGTGAATTCATCATCGAGGGCACCGCTCGGAGGATCGCGTAGAAGGGCGTGAAGTACCACACCGGCGCGATGTGCACGGGCGTCTGCAGCGGGTTGGCGGGAATGAAGTTGTTGGCCTCGAGGAAGTAGCCGCCGCCGTCGGGCCAGAAGAACACCACGATCGAGAACAATGCCAGGAACACGACCACCCCCACCAGGTCTTTCACCGTGTAGTAAGGGTGGAACGGAATGCCGTCCAGCGGATGGCCCGTCTTGGGGTCGATCTTGTCCTTGATTTCGATGCCATCCGGGTTGTTGGAGCCGACCTCGTGCAGCGCCGTCAGGTGCACCGCGACCAGGATGAGCAGGACCAGCGGCACCGCGATCACGTGGAACGCGAAGAAGCGGTTCAGCGTCACGTCCGAAATCGTGTAGTCGCCGCGAATCCACGTGCCCAGGTCGTCGCCGATGACCGGCACCGTCGAGAACAGGTTGACGATCACCTGTGCGCCCCAGTACGACATCTGGCCCCACGGGAGCAGGTAGCCGAAGAACGCTTCCGCCATCAACGCAAGGTAGATGAAGCAGCCGACGATCCACAAGAGTTCGCGCGGCTTGCGGTAGCTGCCGTAGAGGAGCGCGCGGAACATGTGCAGGTACACGACGATGAAGAACGCCGACGCGCCGGTGGAATGCGCATAGCGGATGAACCAGCCGCCGGCAACGTCGCGCATGATGTATTCGACCGACTCGAACGCCTTGGTCGCATCCGCCTTGTAATTCATGGTGAGGAAGATGCCGGTGGTGATTTGCATCACCAGCACCATCAGCGCCAGCGAACCGAAGAAATACCAGAAGTTGAAATTCTTCGGCGCGTAGTATTCCGACACCTGCGATTTCCACAGTGCCGTGAGCGGGAAGCGGTCGTCGATCCAGTTCAGGACTTTTTGCATGTTCTCGCGCTCTGCTTACGCCGACTTGCCGTCGGCGCCGACCTGGATCCGCGTGTCGGAGATGAAGTTGTACGGCGGGATGGGAAGATTGGTCGGCGCCGGAACGCCCTTGTAGACGCGCGCGGCTAGGTCGAATTTCGATTGGTGGCAAGGGCAGAAGAACCCGCCGAGCCATTCGGGCCCGAGGTCCGCCGGGGCGATCTCGGGACGAAACGTGGGCGAGCAACCGAGGTGCGTGCAGATGCCGACGCCGACGAAGATTTCCGGTCTGATCGAGCGATATGCGTTTTTCGCGTACGCCGGCTGGATCGAGCTGTTCGAATTCGGATCGGCGAGCTGGCCGTCGAGCTTGGGCAGGTCCTTGAGCATCACCAGCGTGCGGTTGATGACCCACACGACCTTGCCGCGCCATTCGATGTTGATCTTCTGGCCCGGCTCGAGTTTGCCGATGTCGACCTCGACCGGCGCGCCCGCGGCCTTGGCGCGTTCGCTCGGCCAGAAGCTCATGCCGAAGGGGACCGCCGCTGCCGCCGCGCCGATGCCGCCCACCACCGCGGTCGCGCCGATCAGGAAGCGTCGCTTCCCACCATCCACTTTCCCGTCCTGTGCCATTGACCCGGTCCCTGAGCTGACGCATTTGCAAACCTTTCGAGTATAAAGGATTGGCCCCCTTTTCCGGAAGCCTTTGTCCCGAACGGGGCGAGAAAGGCGTTCAGAAACAGGGGGTAGCGCTGTACTTTTGACGCCCGCCGGCAACCCGGGCAGTCATGAATGCTGCAATGCGGCACCAGAGGTCTATAATAGATGCCCCACCACCACCGCCGCCGCTGGTTCTCGATCTGCCCATGCTCCGACGTTTCTGGCTGCTGTTCGCGCAAGTCGCCACCATCTGTCTGGCGGTGCTGTTCGTCGTTGCGACGCTGCGCCCGGACCTGCTGGTGCGTTTCACCGGCAAGAACAACGTCGTGCTCGTCGAGGAGTCGCCTGCGACGGTCGCCGGCCCGCGGATCGAGAGCCTCGCCGACGCCGCGCGTAAGGCCACGCCATCGGTGGTCAACGTCCGCACCAGCAAGCAAGTGCGGCAACGCGACGCGCTGGCCGACGATCCGATACTGCGCCGTTTCTTTCCCGGCTTGCCCGAAGGCGAGTCCAAGCTCGCCAGAGGCCTGGGCTCGGGCGTCATCGTCAGCAGCGATGGCTACGTGCTCACCAACAATCACGTCATCGAGGATGCCGACGACATCGTGCTGGTGCTCTCCGACGGTCGGCGTATGCGCGCGACGGTGCGCGGCAGCGACCCCGAATCCGACCTCGCCGTGCTCAAGACCGATGGCGCCAACCTGCCGGCGATCACTTTCGGCAATCCCGACAAGGTCCAGGTCGGCGACGGCGTCCTGGCCATCGGCAGTCCGTTCGATTTCGGCAATTCGGTGACGCACGGCATCGTCAGCGCGCTCGGCCGCAACCATCTCGGCGTCAACCGTTTCGAAGACTTCATCCAGACCGATGCTGCCGTGAATCCCGGCAACTCCGGCGGCGCGCTGGTCGACACCAGCGGCAATCTGATCGGCATCAACAGCCTCATCTTCTCGCAGAGCGGCGGATCGCAAGGCATCGGCTTCGCGATTCCGGTGTCGATCGCGAAATCCGTGCTCGAGCAGATCATCAAGGATGGCGAAGTCACGCGCGGCTGGCTTGGCATCGAGCCGCAGGAACTCACGCCAGAGCTCGCCTCGACGCTGGCGCTGCCGGGCACCGATGGCGTGCTCATTCGCGCGGTGCTCAAGAGCGGGCCCGCGGATCGCGCCGGCATGCAGGCGCGCGACGTGGTGCTGGAGATCGACGGCAAGACGACGCGCGACGTGTCGTCGCTGCTCGCGCAGATCGCGGCGCTGACGCCGGGGACGCAGGCCAGGCTCAAGGTGCTGCGCGAGAGAAAATCCGTCGAGGTCGACGTGACGGTCGGCAAGCGGCCGAAAGTACGCACTTCGTAGCCGCGGCGCGGCCGAGCGCCGCGCAGCCGGTGTCACTGGCAATCGGCGCCGGACCGCTGCCGACTCAGGCCTTGCCTTTGTCCGCCTCGATCGCGTCCTTGTCGGCTTGCGAGGGCACCGAGATGAAGCGCGCCGCCAGCAATCCCAGCTCGTAGAGCAGCCACAGCGGGAACGCGAGCATCACCTGCGAGATGACGTCCGGCGGAGTGAATATCGCACCGATGACGAACGCGCCGACGATCACGTAACCGCGGATCGAGCGCAGCGTTTCCAGGCTGACCACCCCGAGGCGCACCAGCACGATGACCACGACCGGCACTTCGAAGGTGATGCCGAAGGCGATGAACATTGTCAGCACGAACGACAGGTACTTGTCGATGTCGGTCATCATCTGCACGCCGGCTGGCGCGTAGGTGGCGAAGAATCGGAACGCGAGCGGGAACACGGCGAAATATGCGAACGCCATGCCGAGCCCGAAAAAGACCACGCTGGACACGATCACCGGCAATGCCAGGCGCTGCTCGTGCTTGTACAGACCGGGCGCGACGAACGCCCACATCTGGTAGAGCACGTACGGCAACGCGATCAGGAACGACACCATGAGCGTGACCTTCAGCGGCACGAGGAAGGTACCGGTGACGTCGGTCGCGATCATCGTGCTGCCCGTGGGGAGCTCCTTGAGCAGAGGCGCGGCGAGGAAGGCGTAGATTTCCTTCGCCCAGGGAACCAGGCAGAGCAGCACCACGACGACGGCGATGATCGCACGCATCAGCCGGCTGCGCAGCTCGACCAGGTGCGAAATGAAGGTGTCCGGCGTGCTCTCGGGACCGGGATTAGGATCGTTCATCGTTGCCTGGACGGGGCGCGCTGACGCGGCCGCCATTGTAGCGCGGCCACCGGCAGCGAGCGTCGCCTGTCAGATGCGTTCCAGGCCGGGCAACGTCGCCTGCCGCGGCGCCTCAGCGGCCGCGGACGGCGCGGAGACGGACGGATCCGTCGTCGGTGATGCTGGACTAGCGGTCGCGTCGGCAGCCGCCGCAGAAGTCGCTTCCGACTCCGAGGCGTTGATTTGCGCCTCGACCGAGCGCACGCCGCTTTCGACGTCCTGAGCGGCCTGGGTCACCGAATGCTGCAGATCCTGCGCGGCGGACTGCACTTCCGATTTCAGCTTGCGCAGCTCGTCGAGCTCCATTTCGCGGTTGATGTCGGCCTTGACGTCGTTGACGTAGCGCTGCAGGCGCCCGAACAGGTGGCCCAGCGTGCGCGCGACCTTGGGCAGGCGCTCCGGGCCGATGACGATCAGCGCCACGACCGCGATGAGGGTGATTTCGCTTAAGGCAATATCGAACATCTGGGTCGAACTTCCGGGGTCCTGCGTCCGCGCCCGCGAGTCGTGCCTGCGGCTAACCGCGGACGCCAGATACGAGACTAGAGCGTCTTCTCTTTCTTGACTTCGCCTTCGATGGTCTGCCCGGCGATTTGCTGCGAAGCCGCGGGCGGCGCCGCATCGGCCGTCCCGGTGCCTTCGGGACTCTTCATCCCGTCCTTGAAGCCCTTGACCGCGCCGCCCAGGTCCTGGCCGATGTTGCGCAGCTTCTTGGTGCCGAAGATCAGAACCACGACCAGCAACACAATCAGCCAGTGCCAGATGCTCAGTCCACCCATGATCGTTCTCCTAGCTCTAGTTTCTGGGCAGCATCCGGCCCAGCGGTTCGGATCCACCCAGGACGTGAATGTGCAGATGCATCACGTCCTGCCGGCCGATGCGCCCGGTGTTGATGATGGTCCGGTAGCCATCGGGGGACCCCTGCTCCCGCGCGAGCCTTCCGGACAGCGTCAGCATCCGCCCCAGCACACTGGCGTCTTCGGCGCTGGCGTCGCCGAGCGACGCGATGTGCTTTTTCGGGATCAGCATGAAGTGCACCGGCGCCTGCGGATGGATGTCGTGGAACGCGAGGATCTCGGCGTCCTCGTAGACCTTTTTCGACGGGATCTCGGCCCGCGCAATCTTGCAGAAGATGCAGTCGTCCATGGCGTCGTTGGTCAGGCGCGTCGGCGCGACGCGTTGATGAAATTGCCGGGGCGTTGGTCACCGGCGCGCGGCTTTCTCTGCGAGCCCCGACACGCCCTCGCGCCGCTCCAGCTCGGCGAGCACGTCCTGCGGACCCATGCCGTACCTCGCCAGCAGCACCAGGCAGTGGAACCAGAGGTCCGCAAGCTCTTCCTTGATGCGGATCTTATCACCATCCTTGGCGGCCATGACCGCTTCGGTCGCCTCCTCTCCGATCTTCCTGATTATGGCGTCGTCGCCCTTGGCGAAGAGGGTCGCGACGTAGGACTGCAGCGGATCCGCACCTTTGTGGGCCTCGATCTTCGCGGCCAGCCGCCGCAGGATGTCGGGACTATTTTCCATAGATCGCCTTCGGGTCCTTGAGCACGGGTTCCACCGCGCGCCACGCATCGCCATCGAGCCGCTGGAAGAAGCAGCGGCGCCTGCCCGTATGACAGGCGATCCCGCCTTCCTGTTCCACCACCAGCAACACCGCGTCACTGTCGCAATCGAGCCGGATCTCCTGCACGCGCTGCACATGTCCGGACTGTTCGCCCTTCTGCCAGAGCCTGCCGCGCGAGCGCGACCAGTAGTGCGCGAGGCGTGTCTGCGCGGTGCGCGCCAGCGCGTCACGGTTCATCCACGCCAGCGTCAGCACTTCGCCACTGACGCGGTCCTGCGCGATCGCGGGGACGAGGCCAGCGTCGTTCCAGAGCACGCTGTCGAGCCAATCCATCGCGTCACTCCCTGATCTCGATTCCCGCCGCCGCCATCGCCGCCTTGGCCTGGCCGACGGTGAACTCGCCGTAATGGAAGATCGACGCGGCGAGTACCGCCTCGGCGCCGCCACGGGTGATGCCCTCGACCAGATGCGCGAGCGTGCCCACGCCCCCCGACGCGATCACCGGCACGTCGACCGCGTCGCTGACCGCGCGCGTCAACGCGAGGTCGAAGCCGGTGCGCGCGCCGTCGCGGTCCATGCTGGTGAGCAGGATTTCGCCGGCGCCCAGTGCGACCGCCTTGCGTGCCCAGGCAATGGCGTCGAGTCCTGTCCCGGTGCGGCCGCCGTGGGTGAACACTTCCCAGCGCCCGGGGCCCGACTGGCGCGCGTCGATTGCGGCGACGATGCATTGCGCGCCATAGCGGGCGGCGGCGCGCCCGATCAGCGCGGGATCCTTCACGCCGGCGGTATTGATACTGACCTTGTCGGCTCCGGCGTTGAGCAGCGCGCGGATGTCGTCGACATGGTTCACGCCGCCGCCGACCGTCAAGGGAATGAACACCTGGTCGGCGACCGCCTCGATCATGCCGTAGAGCAGGCCGCGCGTCTCTACGCTGGCGTCGATGTCGAGGAAGGCCAGCTCGTCGGCGCCCTGCTCGTCGTAGCGACGGGCGACTTCGACCGGGTCGCCCGCATCACGCAGGTTGACGAAGTTGACGCCCTTGACGACGCGACCCTTCGCGACGTCAAGGCAGGGAATGATGCGCTTGGCCAGGCCCACGGGGCGGAAAATGGGGTCTGACCCCTATTTTCCCTTCGACGCCTTCAGCGCATCCTTGAAGTCGAGCGTGCCTTCGTAGAGCGCGCGGCCAGCGATGGCGCCGGCGATGCCTTCGCCCTCGAAGCTCGCGAGCTCCCTGATGTCCTTGAGGCTGTTGATGCCGCCGCTGGCGATCACCGGCACCTTGAGTTCGCGCGCGAGCTTGACCGTGGCCTCGATGTTCACGCCGGTCAGCATGCCGTCGCGGCCGATGTCGGTGTAGACGATCGCCTCGACGCCGTAGTCCTCGAACTTGCGGGCGAGGTCGACGACGTCGTGGCCGGTCATCTTCGACCAGCCGTCGGTGGCGACCTTGCCTTCGCGGGCGTCGAGGCCGACGATGATATGGCCGGGAAACGCCGTGCACGCATCGTGCAGGAAACCCGGGTTCTTCACCGCCGCGGTGCCGATGATCACGTAAGTGATCCCGTCGTCGAGATAGCGCTCGACGGTGTCGAGGTCGCGGATGCCGCCGCCGAGCTGCACCGGGATTTCCTCGCCGATGACGCTGACGATCTCCCGGATCACCGACTCGTTCCTGGGCTTGCCGGCGAATGCGCCGTTCAGGTCGACGATGTGCAGCCGCTTGGCGCCGAGTTCGAGCCAGTGCTGCGCCATCGCCGCGGGATCCTCGGAGAAGACCGTGGCCGAGTGCATCTCGCCCTGCTTGAGGCGGACGCAGTGCCCGTCCTTGATATCTATCGCGGGGATGATTTGCATGGCGGCGGATGGGTGCGACGGCGAGGGGTCGCGGCCAGGGGGCGCAGCGCGGGTTGCTTCAGGCGCGACCGTTCCAGGCTACGAAGTTGGCGAGCAACTGAAGACCGGCGCGGTGGCTCTTCTCGGGATGGAACTGCACGGCAAAGATATTAGCGCTTGCAATCGCGCAAGTAAACGCCGTCGGATAGTCGACGGTGCCGACAGTCACGCCGGCGTCATGCGGCACCGGACAATAGCTGTGCGCGAAATAGAAGCGCGTCTGGTCGGCGATGCCTTCCCAGAGCGGGTGCTGCGACGTCTGGCGCACCCTGTTCCAGCCCATGTGCGGCACCTTGAGCCGCGCCCCGCTGGCGTCGACCATCTCGGCGTCGCGAAAGTGCTGCACCCGGCCCGGCAGCACGCCCAGGCAGGCGGTGGGGCCTTCTTCGCTCACGTCGAAGAGCATTTGCAGGCCCAGGCAGATGCCGAGGAATGGCCGGTCGCGAATGACTTCGAGTACGACCTCGCGCAAGCCGCTTGCGTCGAGGCCGCGCATGCAATCCGGCATCGCGCTCTGCCCGGGCAGCACGACCCTGGCAGCGCCGCGGATCGTCGCCGGATCGGCGCTCACCACGATGGTGCGCTCGGGCGCGATATGGCGCAGCGCCTTTGCGACCGAGCGCAAATTGCCCATGCCATAGTCTATGACCGCGATGTCTGCCATCGATGGGTGGCCCGGGTTGACTGCCGCGCGCCCCTGGACCGATTGGACTGGGTGATCGAAGCGCCGGTTCCGGTTGTGCCCGATACCGGGCTACAGCGTACCCTTGGTCGACGGCACGACGCCGGCGGCGCGAGGATCGACCGCCGCCGCCATGCGCAGCGCCTTGGCGAACGCCTTGAACACGGTCTCGGCCTGATGATGCGCGTTCTGGCCGCGCACGTTGTCGACATGCAGCGTCACCAGCGCGTGATTGACGAAACCCTGGAAGAATTCGTGCGCGAGGTCGACGTCGAACGCGCCGATCATCGACCGCGTGAACGGCACGTGAAAATCGAGCCCCGGCCGGCCCGAAAGGTCGATGACCACGCGCGACAGCGCTTCGTCGAGCGGGGCGTAGGCATGGCCGTAGCGCGTCAGTCCCGCCTTGTCGCCCAGCGCCTGATTCACCGCCTGGCCTAGCGTAATGCCGATGTCCTCGACGGTGTGGTGCGCGTCGATGTGCAGGTCGCCCTTGGCGGCGATCGACAGGTCCATCGCGCCGTGACGCGCAACCTGCTCGAGCATGTGATCGAGGAAAGGCACGCCCGTCGCGATGTCGGCGTGGCCGCTGCCGTCGAGGTGGATGTCGACGACGATCGAGGTTTCCCGCGTGACGCGCTCGACGCGCGCGGAACGGGGTGCGGGAGATGGCGCTGCGTTCATGGCGTGAGCTCGGCAAGTGCTGCAATCAGGAGCGCGTTTTCTTCCGACGTTCCGACGGTGATGCGCAGGCAGTTGGCGAGCAGCGCGTGTGCGCCGGACACGTTCTTGACCAGGATGCGCTTCGCCTTCAGGGCATCGTAGAGCCGGTTTGCGTCGGCGACGCGCACCAGCAGGAAATTCGCCTGCGAGGGAAACACAACCACACCGCGCAGTTGCGCCAGGGCCGCCGCCAGCCGGCGCCGCTCCAGGCTGATCGCGGCCACCTGTTGCCCGATCCAGCCCGGGTCGGCCAGCAGCGCACCGACCGCGGCCTGCGTCAGCGAGTTCACATTATACGGTGGCCGCAGCTTGTTCAACTCCTCGATCCACTCCGGCGCCGCGACGGCGTAGCCCAGCCGCAGGCCCGCCATGCCGATTTTCGACAACGTCCCCATCAGCAGGAGATTGGGAAATTCGGCCACCCGCGACAGCAAACTCGTCTGCGCAAAGCCGGCGTACGCCTCATCGATCACGACCAATCCCGGCGCTGCGCGCAGCAGCGCCTCGACGTCGTCGCCGGAATATTGCGCGCCGGTGGGGTTGTTGGGTGAGGCGAGGAAGATCGCCGCGGGGCGCTCGCGCTCGATCGCCGCGATCATGGCCGTGCGGTCGAGCGTGAAATCGGGGCGCAGCGGCACGCCGACAAAGCGGGCGCCCGCGTGCAGCGCGGATATCCGGTACATGACAAAGGTCGGCTCTGGCGCCATGACAACCGCGCCCGGCCGGGCCAGTAGCGTCACGATCAGCTGGATCAACTCGTCGGAACCGTTGCCCATGATCAGTCCCAGCGCGGGCGGCAGCGCCAGCGCACGGCGCAACGCCGCCTTGACCGTCTCGGCAGCGCCGTCCGGATAGCGGTTGACGGCGACGCGCGCGAGCGCCACGGCCAGTCGCGCCGCCGCCTCGGCGGTGACTCCATGCGGACTTTCGTTGGCGTCGAGCTTGACCATGCCGTCGGCAGGCGCGACGACGTATGCAGCGAGCGCCCGGATTTCCGGGCGCACCACCGCGGCGATGGCCTCCAGCGCGGCGACGCCACGAGGGCGATCGTTCACGTCAGATGGCCTCGGTGTCGGCAATGAGAACGTCCACGCCGCCGGTCGCGAATTTGGCCAGGTCGCCGGCCGTTGCCTGACCCTGCGGCGAGGCGAGGGCGGCGTCGATCGCGGCACGCGAGTCGACAGTCAGCGTCGCGAAGAGGTGATACGGCGCCGGGCCGCCCGTCGTCGCGATCGGGCCGCGCGTGACCTGGTAGCCGCGCAGGTCCGGGAGCGTCTTCGCCAGCGGCACGTGACGATCGAAATAATAGCGCTCGAAGGCTGCCGCATCGGTCGGCGTTCGGTACAGCGCATAAACCGTGGCCGTCATCCTTCCTCCCTGTTGTCAACGAGACACCATCCGATATTCGGCGCTTTGCGCATGCGCGGACAGACCCTCGCCGCGCGCCAGCGTCGAGGCGATCCGGCCCAGCGTCTGCGCGCCCGCACGCGATACCGCGATCACGCTGGTCCGCTTCTGGAAATCGTACACTCCCAGCGGCGACGAGAAACGCGCGCTCCTCGCCGTCGGCAGGACGTGATTGGGGCCCGCGCAATAGTCGCCGATCGCCTCGGAGCTGTAGTGGCCGAGGAAAATCGCGCCAGCGTTGCGTATCTTCGGAACGAGCGCATCGGGGTCGGCCACGGCGAGCTCGAGGTGTTCCGGGGCGATGCGGTTGGCAATCGCGCAGGCCTCGTCGAGGTCGCGCACGCGGATCAACGCGCCGCGCTGCGCGATCGACTTGGTAACGATGTGGGCACGCGGCAGCGTTGGCAGCAGCCGGTCGACGCTTGCGGCAACGGCATCGAGCAGCGCCGCATCGGGCGACAGCAGGATCGCCTGGGCCACTTCATCGTGCTCGGCCTGCGAGAACAGATCCATCGCCATCCAGTCGGGATTGGCGCTCGCGTCGGCGATGATCAGGATTTCGGACGGCCCGGCGACCATGTCGATGCCGACCGTGCCGAAAACGCGCCGCTTGGCGGCGGCAACGTAGGCGTTGCCGGGGCCGACGATCTTGTCGACCGCGGGAATCGTGGTCGTGCCGTAGGCGAGCGCCGCCACCGCCTGCGCCCCGCCGACCGTGTACACGTGCGTCACTCCCGCGAGATGCGCGGCGGCAAGCACCAGCGCGTTCTTCACGCCGTTGGGAGTGGGCACCATCATGACGATCTCGGACACGCCGGCGACGTGCGCCGGCAAAGCGTTCATCAGCGCGGTCGACGGATACGCCGCCTTGCCGCCGGGGACGTAGATGCCGACGCGGTCGAGCGCGGTGATGTTCTGTCCCAGCCGCGTGCCGTCGGCCTCGGTGAACGACCACGACTGCGCGCGCTGGCGCTCGTGGTACGCGCGAATGCGCGCGGCCGCCGCGGCGAGCGCGTCGCGTTCGGCGCCTGGCAAGCCGTCGAAGGCGCGCTTGAGTTCCGCAGCCGGGAGCTCCAGCGCGGCGATGCTGGACGCCTTCAGGTGATCGAACAGCAGCGTGTATTCCAGTACCGCCGCGTCGCCGCGCGCGCGCACGTCGGCGATGATCGACGCGACCGACGTATCGATCGCCTCGTCCTGCGCCGCATCGAACGCGGTCAGCCGTGACAGCGTCGCCGCGAAATCGCCGTGCGTGGAGTCGAGCCTGCGGATCCGGGAAATGCCGTCAGACACGCGCGCGCTCCGCCGCAACAGCACCGGTAATCGCCTCGAGCACCGGCTGGATCGACTCGCGCCTGAGCTTCAGCGCGGCCGGATTGACGATCAGGCGCGCGCTGATGGGCATGATTTCCTCGACCACCACCAGGTCGTTCGCCTTGAGCGTGTTGCCGCTGCTGACGAGGTCGACGATCGCTTCGGCGAGCCCTACCAACGGTGCCAGCTCCATCGATCCGTAGAGCTTGATCAGGTCGACGTGCATGCCCTTGGCTGCAAAGTGCTCGCGCGCCGTGACCACGTACTTGGTCGCCACGCGCAGGCGTGCGCCGCGCCTGACCAGGCCGGCGTAGTCGAAGCCGCGCTTCGTCGCGACGACCAGCCGGCAGCGGCCGATGCCGAGGTCGACCGGCTGAAACAACCCGTCGCCGCCATGCTCGAGGAGCACGTCCTTGCCGGATACGCCCAGGTCGGCGGCGCCGTGCTGCACGTAGGTGGGCACGTCGGACGCGCGCACGATGATGAAGCGCACGTCGGGGCGATTGCTGCCGATGATGAGCCTGCGTGAGGTGTCGGGATTTTCGGTCGGCATGATGCCGGCCGCGCGCAGCAAGCCCAGTGCTTCGTTGAAGATGCGCCCCTTGGAAAGGGCGATGGTGAGCGTGGACACGGATGCGAACGCGTGGTCGGGCAATCGGGCATTTTAGCAGGCCGGGCCGCGGCCAAGCGCCCGCGCCGCGCCTAGACCACGCGGCGGATGCGCGCACCCAGCGCCGAAAGCTTCGCCTCGATGCGTTCGTAGCCGCGGTCCAAATGGTAAATGCGGTCGATGACGGTCTGCCCCTGCGCGATCAGGCCGGCGATGACCAGGCACGCCGATGCTCGCAGGTCGGTGGCCATGACCGCCGCGCCGGTCAGCTGCGGCACACCCTTGACGATCGCGGTGTTGCCTTCGACCTCGATATCGGCGCCGAGCCGCTTGAGTTCCTGCACGTGCATCATGCGATTCTCGAATATGGTCTCGGTGATCACCGTCGTGCCCTTGGCAACGGTCGCCAGCGCCATGATTTGCGCCTGCATGTCGGTCGGGAAACCGGGATACGGCGCGGTGCGCAGCGTCACCGCGCTCAGCAGTCCACGGCGCGACGCGCGAATCACGTCGCCGTCGACGGTGATGTCGGCGCCGGCCTCGGTGAGCTTGTCGATGACCGCACCCAGCGTGTCGGCGCGCGCGCCGCGCAGCGCGACGCTGCCGCCCGCAGCGGCGGCCGCCGCGAGAAAGGTCCCGGTCTCGATGCGATCGGGCATGATCGCGTGGCGTGCGCCGTGCAGCTTCGCGACGCCCTGTACGACAATGCGATCGGTGCCCGCACCCGCGACCCGGGCGCCCATGGCGTTGAGGCAATCGGCGAGATCGACCACCTCGGGCTCGCGCGCAGCATTTTCGAGCACGGTGGTGCCGTCCGCCAGCGTTGCCGCCATCAGCAGGTTCTCGGTGCCGGTGACGGTGACGAGGTCGAAAGCAAAGCGCACGCCGGTCAGGCGCGCCGCTCTGGCGTCGATGTAACCATGGTCGAGGTTGATTTCCGCGCCCATCGCCTGCAGACCCTTGAGGTGCTGGTCGACGGGCCGCAGGCCGATCGCGCAGCCGCCCGGCAGCGACACCCGCGCTTCGCCGCAGCGCGCGAGCAGCGGCCCCAGCGCCAGGATCGACGCGCGCATCGTCTTCACCATCTCGTAGGGCGCAAGCGGCCAGTCGACCTGCGCCGCCGACATCGTCAGCGTGTCCGCGCCCGCCTCGGCCCGCACGCCCATCTGCGCGAGCAAGGCGCGCATGGTGCGCACGTCGTTGAGTTCGGGGACGTTGGCGAGCGTAAGCGGCTCGGGCGTGAGCAGCGCCGTGCAGAGGATGGGCAGGGCGGCGTTCTTCGCGCCCGAGACGCGTACTTCGCCGTGCAGCGGAACGCCACCCTCGATGGCGAGCTTATCCACGCTCGGCGGGGGTCAGCGTCTGCATCGACAACGCGTGAATTTCGGCGCGCATGCGATCGCCCAACACACCATAGACGAGCTGGTGGCGCCTGACGCGGGACAGGCCCTCGAAGGCCGCGCTGACGATCAGCGCCTGGAAGTGCTGGCCGTCGCCGTCGACCGCGATGTGCTCGCAGGCGAGGCCGGCCTCGATGGTGCGCTTGATGTCGTCCGGGGTGGTCATGTCAGGTCAGTTGCGCAGCTTGTAACCGGTCTGGAGCATCCGCAGCGTCAGCGCGGCGAGCGCGGCACACGCCGTGGCGACGACCGCCAGGCTCAGCGGCGGCGAGATGTCGGACAGTCCGAAGAAGCCGTAACGAAAGCCGTCGATCATATAGAAGAAAGGATTGAAGTGCGACAGCGACTGCCAAAACGGCGGCAGCGTGTGAATCGAATAGAACACGCCGGAGAGAAAGGTCAGCGGCATGATCAGGAAATTCTGGAACGCCGCGAGCTGGTCGAACTTGTCGGCGACGATGCCGGCGATGAGCCCGAGGATGCCCAGTATCGCGCTGCCGAGCAGCGCGAACGCCAGCGCCCAGAACGGGTGCTCGATCGACATCGGCACGAACCAGAGCGTGACCAGGAAGACGCCGAGGCCGACCACCAGCCCGCGCACCATTGCGCCGAGCACGTACGCCGCGAAGATCTCCAGCGGCGACAGCGGCGGCAGCAGCACGAAAATCAGGTTGCCGGTGATCTTGGACTGGATCAGCGACGACGAGCTGTTGGCGAAGGAATTCTGCAGCACCGACATCATCACCAGCCCGGGCACCAGGAACGCCGTGTAGCGCACGCGCCCGTCGAATACCGACACGTGCGATTCCAGCACGTGCGAGAAGATGAGCAGGTAGAGCAGTGCCGTGAGCACCGGTGCCAGTATCGTCTGGAAGCTGACCTTCCAGAAGCGCAGCACTTCCTTGTAGAGCAGCGTCAGCCAGCCCGCCCCGGCGGCGGCCGCCACGGTCATGCAGCCTTCTTCATGATGCGCAGGAACACCTGCTCGAGGTCGGCTTCCTGGAGCGAAAGCTCGTCGATGACGATGCCCGACTCGCGCAGCGCCGCGAGCAGGCTCTCGAGCTCGCGATAGTCGGCGAGCGTGAGCAGGTACGTCTGCGCCTCCTGCCGCTGCACGCGATCGGCCCAGGCCGCGGGCAGCGCCGCAGCGGTCAGGCGCACCGTCAGGCCGGCGAAACTGGACAGCAGGTTATGCGTGGAATCGAGCGCGACCACCCTCCCGGCCTTGAGCATGGCGATGCGCCCGCACAGCGCCTCGGCTTCTTCGAGATAGTGCGTGGTGAGTATGATCGTATGGCCGTCGCGGTTGAGCTTGCGAATGAATGCCCACAGGCTCTGCCGCAGCTCGACGTCGACGCCTGCGGTGGGCTCGTCGAGCACGATCACCGGGGGCTTGTGGACGAGCGCCTGCCCGACCAGGACGCGCCGTTTCATGCCGCCGGACAGCGCGCGCATGTTCGCGTCGGCGCGTGAGGTGAGATCGAGGTGGTGCAGGATTTCGTCGATCCAGTCGTCGTTGCCGCGAATGCCGAAATAGCCTGACTGGATGCGCAGCGTCTCGCGCACCGAGAAGAACGGATCGAACACCAGTTCCTGCGGAACCACGCCGAGCATGCGTCGCGCCATCCGATAGTCGGTGACGACGTCGTGCCCCAGCACGCGCGCGCTACCTCGATCGGCACGCGTCAGTCCGGCGAGTATCGAGATCAGCGTCGTCTTGCCCGCGCCGTTGGGGCCCAGCAGCCCGAAGAATTCGCCGGGCAGTACCGTGAGATCGACGCCCGCGAGCGCCTGTATGGAGCCGAAACGGCGCGCGACATCGATGATTTCTACCGCGGGTGTCATGGAGGCAATCCAGGGATGTTGCCGGGCAGCGGTCGACGCATCCCGAGGTCAGGCGGCGAGCAGCTCCTCGACGCCGTAGAGGGTTGCGAGCGAACGCAGGCTGTCCGGCATGCCGACGAAGGTGAGCGTCCGGTCGTCAGTTGCGGCGCGCCGCGTCCACGCCAGCAGCAGCGCGACCCCGGACGAGTCGACGCGGTCGACCGCTGCGAGGTCGACGACTCCATCTTGCGGAAAATCCAGCGCTGCGCTCGTGCCGAGTATCGCCGCGACGGTGTCCATCGACAGGGCTCCCGCCACCTGCCAGCGGCCTCCCGCCGCCTGCAGCGATGTCGGCCGCTCGCTCATTTGGCGGCGGCCGGGGCGGCGGCGTTCTTCTTCACCAGCGCCGCGATCAGCCCGTCTATGCCGGAGCTTTTCACCGTGTCGTTGAACTCGTCGCGATAGTTGGTGACGAGGCTGACGCCGGCGACGATGACGTCGTAGGCTTTCCATCCTTCGGGCAGCTTTTCCATGCTGTAGTCGATCTGCACCGGCGCCTGCCCGGAACGGCGCACTTCGGTGCGCACGATGGCTTCGGTGTCGCCCGGATTCATGCGCAGCGGCTTGTAATCCATCGTATTGTCGCGGTAGTTGGCCAGCGCACCCGAATACGTGCGCACCAGCAAGGTCCGGAACTCGTCGGCCAGCTGCTTTTGCTGTTCGGGAGTCGCCGTCCGCCAGTTGCGGCCCATGGCCAGCGAGGTCATGCGCAGGAAATCGAAATTGGGGACGAGCTTGGTCTCGATGACCAGCTTGACCTTGGCCTGGTTGCCCGACTGCAAATCCTTGTCGGCGCGAATCTGCGCGAGCACGTCCTCGGCGACGCGCTTCACCATCGCGTCCGGGGCTTCCTGCGCGATGGCGCTGCACGCCACCAACGCCAGCGGCAACACCGTCCAGCACCATGTACGAATACGGATCATCGTGTTCCTCTGCTTGCGGCGTGGTGGCTCAGGCAGCGCGCCCAGGAGTCCGGTTCCTGCCGCCGCCCCGGCGGCGACGCGCGCGGCGCTTCGGCCCCCTATTCGCCGTCGTCTTCGTCGGGCGGCGGCTTGCCGTCGTACACCTGATAGCGGCGTGCCCGCAGGTAGGCGTTGCGGATGAATCGGTACCGATCGAGTGCCGCGGCATCGATCATGGATTCGGCACCCAGCGCCTGCGCACGCGCGTCCACCGCACCGACGCCCCAGATCGAATTCCGCAACGGCACGTTGCCGAATATGTACGTCGTCGGCCCGAGGTAGGCGCGGATCGCGGTCCCCGTCCCGTCGCGCAGCGTGGTCGGCCCGAACAGCGGCACGAACAAGTACGGGCCCTGCGGAATGCCCCACTTGCCAAAGGTGATGCCGAAGTCCTGCGTGTGCTTTTCGATGCCCATCATCGAAGCGAGATCGAAGATGCCGCCCAGACCGAAAGTCGAGTTCAGCAGCACCCGGCCGAAATCGTCGCCGGCGCGATAGCCGTTGCCCTCCAGCACGTTGTTGAGGCCGATAAACAGATCGTCGATGTTGCCGAAGAAGTTCGATACCCCGCTGCGGATGGGCTCGGGAGTGTACTTGACGTAGGCCTCGGCGACCGGCTTGACGAAGTTGCCGTCGACGACATCGTTCACCTCCAGCATCGCGCGGTTCCATGGCTCGAACGGATCGACGCGCGACTGCGTCGTCGCGCAACCGGAGAGCAGGACTACCGCTGCCGCGAGGCCCACGCCGACCCGTCGTTGGCGCGCTATGCGTGCAATCATCATTTCTTTCCCCCGCCGCCGCCCGATTCGGCAGCCTTGTCGAACAGGAACTGACTGATCAACTTCTCCATGACCATCGCCGACTGCGTCTTGGCGATGCGTTGTCCATCCTTGAGCATGACTGTATCGCCGCCGGCGTCGAGGCCGATGTACACCTCGCCAAGCAGGCCGGAGGTGTTGATCGACGCGATCGTATCGCGCGTGAATTCGTACTGGTTTTCGATGCGCATCGTAACCAGCGCCTCGTAGGTCTTCGGGTTGAGCCGCACGTATTCCACGCGCCCCACGACGACCCCCGCGGCCTTGACCGGCGCGCGCAGCTTCAGGCCGCCGATGTTGTCGAAGCTCGCCTCGAGCCGGTAGCCTGCGGTGCGGTCCAGCGTCAGCAGGTTGCCGACCTTGAGCGCCAGGAACAGGACCGCGCCCAGGCCGATGGCGACGAAAATGCCGACCCAGAGGTCGATCGCGCTGCGGTTCATACGTTGCCCGCCCGGAACATGAACACGGTCATGACGAAGTCCAGCGCGAGAATCGCGAGCGACGAGATGACCACGGTGCGCGTCGTCGCCGCCGACACGCCCTCGGCAGTCGGCTTGGCGTCGTAGCCTTCGAACACCGCGATCAGCGACACCGCGACGCCGAACACGAGGCTCTTGATGATGCCGTCGGTGATGTCCGGCCAGAAATCGACCGCCGCCTGCATCTGGCCCCAGAAAGCTCCGTTGTCGATGCCGATCAACCGCACGCCGACGAGGTAGCCGCCGAATATGCCGAACGCGGAAAACAGCGCCGCGAGCAGCGGCATCGAAATGACCCCGCCCCAGAACCGTGGAGCGATCACCCGCGCGAGCGGGTCGACCGCCATCATTTCCATCGCCGACAGTTGTTCGGTGGTCTTCATCAGGCCGATCTCGGCAGTGATCGCCGAGCCGGCGCGGCTCGCGAACAGCAGGCCCGCCATGACCGGCCCGAGCTCGCGCACCAGCGACAGCGCAACCAGGATGCCGAGCTGCTCGTCGGCGCCGTAGCGCTTGAGCGTCTCGTATCCCTGCAACGACAGCACCATGCCGACGAACAGACCGGACAGAAGAATGATCACCAGCGACAGCACGCCGGAGAAATAGATCTCGCGCATGGTCAGGCGAAAGCGGCGGAACGCCTGCGGCGAATGCCACACGATCGCGACCAGGAAGCGGGCCGCGAAGCCGAGCCGGCTGATGCCGCCGGTCACCGCCCCCCCGAGTCGGCGGAGAATCCGCGCGGTGCCGTTCAGAACGTCACTGGACATCGGCGAAAAGGTCCTTGCGATACGACTGCGCGGGATAGTGGAAAGGCACCGGCCCATCCGCTTCGCCATCGACGAACTGGCGCACGAACGCATCCTTCGATTCGCGTACCGCGTCCGGCGTGCCCTGCGCGACGATCCTGCCTTCCGAAACGAAGTAGAGATAATCGACGATCTTCAGCGACTCGTAGACATCGTGCGTGACCACGACCGACGTCGTGCCCAGCGCGTCGTTGAGCCTGCGGATGAGCTGGCCGACCACGCCGAGCGAAATTGGATCGAGCCCGGCGAAGGGTTCGTCGTACATGACCAACATGGGGTCGAGCGCAATGGCGCGAGCGAGCGCGACGCGACGCGCCATGCCGCCGGACAGCTCGGCAGGCATCAAGTCTGCGGCGCCGCGCAGGCCGACCGCGTGCAGTTTCATCAGCACGAGGTCGCGAATGAGTTCCTGCGGCAGCTGCGTGTGTTCCCGCATGGGGAACGCGATGTTCTCGAACACGCTCATGTCGGTGAATAGCGCACCGAATTGGAACAGCATGCCGCATTTGCGCCGCAGCGCGTACAGCGCCTCGGGCTCGAGGTCGGGCACCGACTGGCCGGCGACGAGGACCTTTCCGGAGTGCGGCTTGATCTGACCGCCGATGAGGCGGAGGATCGTGGTCTTGCCGCAGCCGCTGCCGCCCATGATCGCGACGATCTTGCCGGGCGGCACCTTCATCGTGATCCCCTGCAGCACCGGCCGGCGGTCGTACGCGAAGGACACGTCGTCGAGCTCGATCGCGGCCGCGGCGGGATCGAGGTGGCAGGTTTCGGTCAGCAAGTTGGAAGAACTGGCGTTCGGTACGGCCAACATCTGCTTGGTGTTTTTCTTGCCTGGGAGGGGGGGACGATTGTAACGGGTTCACCGTGGCCCGACAACGACATACCCACGGCCGCGCCGTGGTAACTAGCCGCGATGCAGCCGCAGTTCCGCGAGGGCGAGGTTCGCGGGTTTGCCCAGCAGGACGACAACATCGCCGGCCTCGAAGCGGTCGGTGGGCTGCGGCACGACCGAACGTGCGCCGTGGCGGCGGACCCCGGTGATCTCCACGATCTTGTCCAGGTCGAGTTCGGCCACCGACTTGCCGACCGCCTTGGAGCGCTCGCGCAGCAGCACCGTGTGCAGCCGCTGCTGCAGATTCTCCGCGGCGTCGGCTGTGTCGGTTGCGCCGTGGAAGAAACCGCGAAACAGGCTGTAGCGCTCCTCGCGGATCGCGCGGATGCGATCGAGCACCCGGTTGAGCGGCACGCCGAGCAGCAGCAGCGAATGCGACGCGAGCATCAGGCTGCCCTCGAGCACCTCGGGAACGACTTCGGCGGCGCCGGCCTTGAGCAGCCGGTCGAGCTCGCTGTCGTCGAGCGTGCGCACGATCACCGGCACCTCGGGCCGCTCCTGGCGCACGTGATGAAGGATCTTCAGCGCCACCGCGGTGTCGGCGAAAGTGACCGCCACCGCGCGCGCCCTGCTCAATCCGGCCGCGATCAGCGCTTCGCGCCGTCCGGCATCCCCGTATACAACGTTGCCCTCGTCACCGGCTTCGCGTACGCGCTCCGGGTCGTCGTCAAGCGCCAAGTAGGGAATGTCCTCGGCCTCGAGCAGGCGCGCGAGGTTCTGCCCGCTGCGGCCGTAACCGCAGACGATGACGTGATCCTTGCGCGTCATCGTGCGCGCCGCGATCTGCGTCACCTGTGCGGCGCGTGCCAGCCAGTCGTTGGCGGTGAGGCGGCGCACCAGCGGCTCCGAGAACTGGATCACGAACGGCGCGGCGAGCATCGACAGCACCATCGCCGCCAGTACCAGTTGCGCCAGCGTCGGACTGACGACGTCGAGGTCGGTCGCCATCGCCAGCATCACGATGGCGAACTCGCCCGCCTGACCGAGATACAGGCCGGTGCGCAACGCCGTGCCCAGCGGGGCGCGAAACAGCCGCGCCAGCACCACGATGAGCGCCACCTTGGCGAATACCGGGCCGACCAGGAACAACAACACCCAGCCGATGTTCGCGCCGACCACGGCCAGGTCCAGATACATGCCGACCGTGACGAAGAACAGGCCGACCAGCACATCGCGAAACGGCTTGATGTCCTCTTCGACCTGATAGCGGTATTCGGTTTCGGCGATGAGCATGCCGGCCAGGAAGGCGCCCAGCGCGTAGGACAGGCCGACGAGGTGCGTGATCGCCGCCAGGCCCAGCGTGATCAGCAGCACGTTGAGCATGAACAATTCCGGCGAGCGCAGTCTCGCGACGAGTGTGAACCAGGCGCGCGTCGGTTTCTGGCCGAAGAAGAGGATCACTCCCAGCGCCACCGCGGCCTTGCCGCCGGCGAGCGCCAGCGACATCCACAGGTCATCGCCGCCGCCGGCCAGCGTGGGCGTCGCGATCAGGAAGGCGACCACAGCCAGGTCCTGGAACAGCAGGATGCCCATGACGTCGCGGCCATGTGCGGAGCCGAGTTCATTGCGCTCGGCGAGCAGCTTGGACACGATCGCCGTCGAGCTCATGGCGAGCGCGCCGCCGAGCGCGAAACCGGCGAGCCAGCCGTAGTTGAGGAAGTGCAGCCCGACCATCGCCGCAATGGTGGTGATGGCGACCTGCGCGAGCCCCAGTCCGAACACGGCGCCGCTCATCGTCTTGAGTTGCGGCAGGCTGAATTCGAGGCCGATCGAGAACATCAGGAACACGATGCCGAACTCGGCGAGATCACGCACCGCGGCGTTGTCGGGAACCCACGCAAAGGCGTGCGGTCCGACGACGGCGCCGACGACCAGATAGCCCAGAATCGGGGGCAAGCGCAGCAGCCGGCAGGCGACGACCGCCACGACCGACGCCGCCAGCAACAGCAGGATGAGAACCAGCGCGTGCGGCATCGAACGAATGTAGCACAAGGCTCCAGGGGCGCCCCCCTTGCGCGGCCGGGGGCGTTCGCGCAGCCGCAGGGTATACTTTGGACATGGCTTCAGGCAGCGCGGAAACTCTCTTGGCAATCCGTGGCATCGATCCGCAGCGCGCGCTTGCGCTCGGACGCGAGGTGCTGGCCACCGAGGCGGGGGCGATCCGCTCGCTCGAGCGACGGCTGGGTGGCACGTTTCTCGCGGCGGCTCGCGTCCTGTTCGGTTGTCGCGGGCGCGTCGTGGTCACCGGCATCGGCAAGTCCGGCCATATCGCGCGCAAGCTCGCCGCGACGCTGGCGTCGACCGGCACACCGGCGTTTTTCGTCCACGCCGCCGAAGCGAGCCACGGCGACCTCGGCATGATCACCGCAGAAGACGTCGTGCTGCTGTTGTCGAATTCAGGCGAGACCGACGAATTGCTTACGCTCGTCCCGCATCTAAAACGCCAGGGCGCGCAACTCATCGCGCTGACCGGCAACGAGGAATCGTCGTTGGCGCAAGCCGCCGACGTGCACCTCGACGCCAGCGTCGACGCCGAAGCGTGCCCTCTGGGACTCGCGCCCACGGCAAGCACCACGGCCGCGCTGGCATTGGGCGATGCGCTGGCGCTGACGCTGCTCGACGCGCGCGGCTTTTCGGTCGAGGACTTCGCGCGCTCGCATCCGGGCGGCGCGCTCGGCCGCCGGCTGCTGACGCACGTGCGCGACGTGATGCGCAGCGGCGCGGCGATTCCGATCGTGCCGCTGGGCGCGACGCTTGCCGACGCCGTCGTCGAGATGAGCGGCAAGGGGATGGGCATGACCGCGGTGGTCGACGCCGACACGCACGTCGCCGGCATATTCACCGACGGCGACCTGCGGCGTTGCCTCGACCGCGTCACCGACTTCGCCGCCGCCAGTGTCGACGCGTTGATGACGCTGCATCCGCGCAGCATCGGGCCGGACGAGCTGGCGATCGATTGCGTCGAGTTGATGGAGGCGGCGCCGAAGGTGAGTCAGCTTCTCGTCATCGACGGCGATGGCCGGCTCGTCGGCGCGCTGCACCTTCACGACCTGTTCCGCGCCAAGGTCGTATGACGCCGGCGGATCTGCACACGCGAGCGCGCCGGTTGCGCTTGCTGACCTGCGACGTGGACGGCGTGCTGACCGACGGCAGGATCTTCGTCGCCGGCGACGGCAGCGAGTTCAAGGCATTTTCCTCGCTCGACGGGCTCGGCATGAGGATGCTCGAGCAGTCCGGCATCGCCGTCGCATGGATTACCGGAAGCTCGGCGCCGGCGGTAAGCGCGCGCGCAAAAATGCTGGGCGTGAAGCGCGTCGTGCTGGGCGCGGAGCACAAGCTCGTGCCGTGGGAACGCCTACGTCACGAACTCGGTGTCGAGCCGGAAGACTGCGCGCACGTTGGCGATGACCTGCCGGACTTGCCGCTGCTCATGCGCTGCGGCCTGGCGGTGACGGTGCCGCATGCGCCCGAGCTGGTGAAGCGCCACGCGCACTACGTGACGCGCGCCGAGGGTGGGGCCGGCGCGGTCCGCGAAGTGTGCGAATTGGTCCTCGCCGCCCGGGGCGAGCTGGAACCGCTCCTGAAAGCCTTCGTCCAATGACCCCCTGGACCAAGGTACTCGACAGGCTCATCGCTTGGTCGCCGGTGCTGATGCTCGGAAGCTTCGCCGCGCTGACGTACTGGCTGAATGCGCAAATCCTGGTCGGCTCGCCGAGGTTCGACGGTTCCGGCCGGCACGATCCGGACATATTCATCGAGAACTTCCACGCCGTGAGCCTGGACGCGAATGGCCGCGTGCGCCAGTCACTCAACGCCCGTCTCGCACGACACTTTCCCGACGATGACACGACCGACTTCGACGCGGCGCTGATCACCTTCAGCGATCCCGGCAAGCCCAAATTGACGGTAACCGCCGACCGCGCCACCGTGACCGGCGACCGCGAGAACGCGTATTTTTCCGGCAATGTGAAGGGCGTGCGCGAAGCGAGTGCGGCCGATGCAAACGACGGCCCCGTCGTGCTCACCAGCGAGTATCTGCACGTCATCCCCAAGGAGGACCGCGTCGTCACCGACAAGGCTGTGACGATCACCGACCCGCGTGGGATAATCAGCGCCGTCGGCATGGAATTCGACAATCGCACCAAGAAAGTCAAGTTCGTCTCGCGCGTCAGTGGCCATATTCTGCCGAACAAATAACTCCGTGCACCGCCAATCCACGCAATCCGCCGCGCGCCGCTTCGCGCGCGCTCTTCTGCACCTTGTGCTCGGTGCCGCCTCGCTCGCCGCGTCGCCAGCGCAGGCCGAGCGCGCCGATCGCGACAAGCCGATTTTCTATCAGGGAGACAGCGGCGGTGCGAACCTCGGCACCAAGGATGGCGAGCTCGCCGGGAACGTCGTGATCACGCAGGGCTCGCTGACGATCCACGCCGACCGCATCGTCTTCCACCAGAACAGCGACAATTCGCTGTCGGCGACGGCGTACGGCAATCCGGTGACGTTCCGCGAGAAGCGCGACGGCATGGACGAGTACTACGAGGGCCTCGCGCAACGCGTCGTGTACGACGGCTCCAAGCGCCTCCTCGAGTTGTTCGACCGGGCGCTGCTCAAGAAGAGCAACGACGAGATTCGTAGCAACTACATTACCTACGACGTGGGCGCGGACGTCTTTAAGGCCGAGGGACGCCCGGACACCCGACCGGCGGCTGCCGGCGAGGCGCCGTTGGGATCGAGAGTGCGCGGCGTGTTCCAGCCGCAGCCGAAGGACGACAAGGCGGCCAAGGATTCCAAGGAAACCAAGCCGGCGCCGAAAGCCAATCCCCCCCTGCCCCTGAAGGGCGACGACACGCTTTCGCCACAGCCGGCAAAATGACCGCAGCGCCACCGCGATGAGCAAGCTGTCGGTCGAGGCGCTGAACAAGCGCTACAAATCGCGAATCGTGGTGCACGACGTGTCGCTTACAGTCGGAAGCGGCGAGGTGATCGGCCTGCTCGGCCCGAACGGCGCGGGCAAGACCACGTGCTTCTACATGATCGTCGGGCTCGTCGCGACCGACGGCGGCACCATCGATCTCGACGGCAAGGACCTCACGCGCATGCCGATCCATGCCCGCGCGCGCCTGGGCCTGTCGTACCTCCCGCAGGAAGCGTCGATCTTCCGCAAGCTGACGGTGGCCCAGAACGTGCGGGCCATACTCGAGCTGCAGGACCTCGACGCCGACGGAATCGCCAACCGCCTCGACGCGCTTCTCGAGGACTTGTCAATCGCGCACCTGCGCGACGCATCCGCGGTCAGTCTGTCCGGAGGCGAGCGCCGCCGCGTCGAGATCGCGCGCGCCCTGGCGACCCGCCCGCGCTTCATCCTGCTCGACGAGCCGTTCGCGGGGATCGACCCGCTCGCCGTCCTGGACATCCAGAAAATCATCGGATTCCTCAAGGAACGCGAAATCGGTGTCATGATCACCGATCACAACGTCCGCGAGACGCTCGGCATCTGCGACCGCGCCTACATCATCAACGAGGGGCGGGTGCTGGCATCGGGGACGCCCGACGAAATTGTTTATAATGAAAACGTGAGAAAAGTCTACCTGGGAGAGCACTTCCGGCTCTGAGGCGATGTCCAGAGCCCCGATACCATGAAACCCACGCTCCAGCTCAAGCTCAGCCAGCATCTGACGCTGACGCCGCAGCTGCAGCAGTCGATCCGGCTGCTGCAGTTGTCGACGCTTGAGCTCAACGCCGAAGTCGAGCGCTTGCTGCAGGAAAATCCCTTGCTCGAGAAGGCCGACGAGGACGAGGGTTCCGCGCCGCCCGCGGAATTCGCACCGACCATGGTCACGGTGTCGAACTCGGACGCGCAGAACGACAGTGCCGACCAGCCTCCAGCCGACTTCGACATCATGGCCAATGCGGGCGGCGACAGCGACTGGGGCCGCGCATCCGGGTCGGACGACGACGACGACGAACGTTTCTCGCCGCAGCAGGTTGCCACGTGCTCGCTGCGCGATCATCTGAACACGCAACTCACGCTTCTCAACCTGCCGCTGCGCGACCGGCAGATTGCCTGCGCGATGATCGACGCGCTCGACGACGACGGATACCTGACGACGTCGCTCGAAGAATTGCTGGAAGTCTTTCCCGAGGAGCTCGGGCTCGACGCAGATGACCTGGCGATCGGCCTGCGGCACCTGCAAAACCTCGAGCCAGCCGGCGTCGGCGCGCGCGATGCCGCCGAATGCCTCGCGCTGCAATTGAAGGCTCTGCCCGAGTCCACGCCGCATCGTGCCGAGGCGCTCAAGCTCGTCGAGCACCACTTGCCGCTGCTCGCGGCGCGCGACTTCGCCAAGCTCAAGCGGCTGCTGCATACCGACGACGACGGCATGCGCGGCGTGCGGCAGTTGATCACCAGCCTGAACCCGCGCCCGGGTTCGGAATTTGCGCAGACCGAAGCGAATTACGTCATCCCCGACGTCGTCGTCAAGAAGATCCGCGGGCGCTGGGTGGCGGCACTCAACGAAGCGGCCATGCCCAAGCTGCGGCTGAATCGCATCTACGCCGACATCCTGACGCGCAACCGCGAATCGTCGAACCAGCAGCTGTCGGCGCAGCTGCAGGAGGCGAAGTGGCTGATTCGCAACGTCCAGCAGCGCTTCGAGACCATCCTGCGCGTGTCGCAGGCGATCGTCGACCGCCAGCGCCATTTCTTCGACCATGGCGAGGTGGCGATGCGGCCGATGGTCCTGCGCGAGATCGCCGAGATCCTCAATCTGCACGAATCGACGATTTCCCGCGTGACGACGCAGAAATACATGCTGACGTCGCGCGGCACGTACGAGCTGAAATATTTCTTCGGCAGCCACGTCGCGACGGACACCGGTGGCGCCGCGTCGGCAACGGCGATTCGCGCCCTGATCAAGCAGCTCATCGGCGCCGAGGACAGCAAGACGCCGCTGACCGACAGTCGCATCGCCGAGCTGCTCGGCGGGCAAGGTATCGTCGTCGCGCGCCGCACGATCGCAAAGTACCGCGAAGCGCTGCAGATTCCACCGGTCAACCTGCGCAAGGCAATCTGAATTCCATCGAAGGAGAGCTGGATGAATCTGAATCTGAGCGGCCATCACCTCGTCATCACTCCCGCGATCCGCAGCTATATCACCACCAAGCTGGAGCGCGTAACCCGGCATTTCGACCATGTGATCGACGTGAACGTGGTGCTGTCGGTGGACAAGCTCAGGCAGCAGATCACCGCCAACCTGCACATACGCGGCAAGGAGATCCACGCCGAGTGCATCGATGCCGACATGTATGCGGCGATCGACGCGCTGGCCGACAAGCTCGACCGGCAGGTGCTGCGCCACAAGGAAAAGGCCAACGGCAGCCGCCACGATGCCGGGACGATGAAACGCGCGGCGGTCGACCTTCCGCCGACCAAGGCGCGCGCCCGCTGACGCGTCCCGCGGTCGAGCTGGCCGCGACACCCCCTTGCCGATGAATCGCATCGCGCCGCTGCTGTCCGAGTCGAATATCCTGCTCGACGCCGACGCCACGACCAAGAAACGCCTGTTCGAACAAGTCGCCGAATTGTTCGAACGCCAGGGACAGCTGTCGCGATCGATCGTGTTCGACAGCCTCTCGGCGCGCGAACGCCTGGGCTCCACGGGGCTCGGCCAGGGCGTTGCGATACCGCATGGCCGGATCAAGGGCCTCACCGACGCCGTCGGCGCATTCGTGCGACCGCAACAACCCATTCCCTTTGACGCTCCCGACGGCAGGCCTGTTGCTCAGGCCTTCGTGCTGCTGGTTCCGGAGAAGGCGACCGAGGAACACCTGCAACTGCTGTCGCAACTCGCGCAGATGTTCAGCGACAAGGCATTCCGGGACCGGCTTGCCTCGTCCACCGATGCTGCCAGCCTGCACGCACTGTTCACGGACTGGACGCCGGACCCCCAATGACCGACGGCGGTGCCCTGCGGCAGGTCAGCGTCGAGCGATTGTTCGAGGACAACCATGACCGGCTCGGACTCACCTGGCTGGCCGGCCGCCAGGGCGGCAACAGGGTGTTGAGCGGCGAAGCCGCGCTCAAGCCGACCGTCGGCCAAGTCGGCCACATGAATTTCATCCACCCCTTCCGCATCCAGCTCATTGGCGCGGCGGAAGCGAGCTACCTGCGGGCGCTGCCTGAAGACTCGCTGATGGCCTCCATCGGGCGTCTGTTCACCACCGAACTGGTCGCGATCGTCGTCGCCAACGGCGAGGCGGTGCCGACGCACCTGCTCGACGAATGCAACAAGCACCACATCGCGCTGGTGACCTCGCCGCAACCGTCGCCGCACGTCGTCGACGTGATGCGTCTGTACCTGTCGCGGGTGCTGGCGGAATCGACCACGCTGCACGGCGTTTTCCTCGACGTGCTCGAAATGGGCGTGCTGATCACCGGTGCATCGGCGATCGGCAAGAGCGAGCTCGCGCTGGAGCTCATCTCGCGCGGCAACGGATTGGTCGCCGACGACATCGTCGAGATCTACCGCATCTCGCCCGATACGCTGGAAGGCCGCTGCCCGGCGGTACTCAAGGATTTCCTCGAAGTGCGCGGCATCGGCGTGCTCAACATCCGCACGATTTTCGGCGAGACCGCGGTGCGACCGCGCAAGTTGCTCAAGCTGATGGTGCACCTCGAAGACCACGGCAACGAGCAGTTCTCCGAGCTCGATCGCCTGCAGGTAAGCGCGACGTTCCAGGAAATCCTCGGCGTGCCCATCCGCAAGGTCACCATTCCGGTCGCGGCCGGCCGCAACCTCGCGGTGCTGGTGGAGGCCGCGGTGCGCAATTTCGTCCTCAATCAGCGCGGCATCGACAGCACCAAGGAATTCATCGAGCGCCAGCAGAAGCTGATGGAGGACGGCGGCTGAATGCGGCGATGGACCTGCTGCTCATCGCCGGCGTTTCGGGATCGGGAAAGAGCGTTGCGCTCGCGGCGCTCGAGGACAGCGGCTACAACGCGGTCTCCAACCTCCCGCTGACGCAGCTGGCCGGACTGCTGGCGCATTTCAAGGCCACGCAGCAGAAACACGTGGCCGTTTTGCTCGACGTCAGGACGGCACCCCGTCTCGACGGCATCGCCGACGTGATCGCGGCCGCGCGCGACGAGGGCTGGACGGTGCGCTTCCTGTATCTGGACGCCAAAACCGATACGCTGGTCAAGCGCTTCTCCGAAACGCGCCGCCGCCATCCTTTTTCCGATGACACGCGAACGCTCAGGGAAGCCATCGATTTCGAACGCAACCTTCTCGCCGAGGTCCACGCGCTCGGTTACAGTTTCGACACCAGCGACCTGTCCGCCGCCGCGCTGCGCGCGTGGATCAAGGATTTCATCAGCGTCGACCCGTCGCGGCTCACGCTGCTGTTCCAGTCATTCGGCTTCAAGCACGGCGTGCCGCTGGACGCCGATCTGGTGTTCGACGTGCGCTGCCTGCCCAATCCGCACTACGAGCCCGCGCTTTCCGCGCAAACCGGGCACGATCCGGGGGTGATCGAGTATCTCGAAAATCAGCCCGAAACCGAGCGCATGTACGCGGACATATACCATTTTGTCGCAAGCTGGCTTCCGGACTATGCGCGCGACAATCGCAATTACCTGACGGTCGCGATCGGCTGCACAGGTGGACAGCATCGATCGGTATACCTCGTCGATCGGCTGGCGCGCGCATTCGCGGGCAACTACCAGGTACTCACGCGTCACCGCGAGCTCGGCTGAGCGTCTTCGCGGCACGCGGTAGAATGCGTCCATGAGCAATCCGCGTATCGTCACCCTCGCGTTCACCGGCGCCTCGGGAATGCCGTACGGCTTGCGCACGCTCGAATGCCTGCTCGCGGCGCGCGTGGGGGTCTATTTGCTGTATTCGCCCGCCGCGCAGCTTGTCGCACGACAGGAGCTCGATCTCGCGTTCCCGACGCAGCCGGCTGCTGCGACCGCGTATTTCTCCGAGCGCTACCGCGCCCAGCCGGGGCAGCTCATAGTGTTCGGCCGCGAAGACTGGCTCGCGCCGGTCGCCTCGGGTTCCAGTCCCGCCGACGCGATGGCGATCTGCCCGTGCAGCATGGGCACGCTCGGTTCGCTGGCGGCGGGCCTTGCCGACAACCTCATCGAACGAGCTGCCGACGTAATGCTCAAGGAGCGGCGGCCCCTGCTGCTGGTGCCGCGCGAAACGCCGCTGTCGGCGATCCACCTCGAGAACATGCTCAAGCTCGCCCGCGCCGGCGCGGTCATCCTGCCGCCTGCACCCGGCTTCTACGGCCATCCGCAATCGATCGACGACCTGGTCGACTTTGTCGTCGCGCGCCTGCTCGATCAGCTCGGCGTCGACCATGAGCTGGGTCCGCGCTGGGGCAGCCGCCGCGGCACGATCGCTTCCATCGAGCGCACCTGAGGGAATCGGCGATGCTTCCGTTCCGGCGCGGCGCTGCCGCGCGCGCGCCGACGACGCTGCCCTTGTTCCCACTGAAGACGGTGCTGTTCCCCGGGGGAATGCTGCCGCTCAAGGTGTTCGAGCAGCGCTACATCGAAATGACCAAGGCCTGCCTCAAGGATGAAAGGCCGTTCGGCGTGTGCCTGTTGAAGTCCGGCGAAGAAGTCGCGCGACCCGACGCGGTCGGCGAATTCGCCGCCATCGGCACCATGGCGCGCATCACCGAATGCGATGTCCCGCAGCTGGGAATACTGCACCTGAAGACCGAGGGCGGCACCCGCTTTCAGGTGCAATCGCACACCGTGAACGACGCCGGCCTCGTCGTCGGCCGGGTCACTGCGATCGCCCCGGAACCCGCGCTGGCGCTGCCGGAAGCCTACCAGCCGCTCGCCGCGCTGCTCGAACTTCTCGTGGAACGCGTCGGCCGCGAGCATTTCGCCGGCGAGCCCGCGACCGGCGACGCGTCGTGGGTCGGCTATCGCCTCGCCGAGCTGCTGCCTTTGCCGCTGGGCATCAAGCAGGGCATGCTCGAGATCAACGACAGCGAAGTGCGTCTCAAGGTCCTGGCGCAGTTCCTCAAGGATCAGGAAGTCCTGTAGTCGCCCGAGCGAAGCCCCACGACATTTGCCGCCCCGTTGATAAGGGAAGGGATGGGCGTGCTCATGCAACTCAGCGTCCCGCCCCCACCCCAGCCCTCCCCCATCGACGAGGGGGCACACGCGGTGTTGCGCCCAGCTGATCAGCATCCACTCGTCGGGGTCATGCAACCCCGCTGATATAATTTCACTTCGCGGACACGCAACGCAGGAACGCCATCATGGCCGGCCACAGCAAGTGGGCGAACATCAAGCACAAGAAGGCAGCGACCGACGCCAAGCGCGGCAAGATATTCACGCGGCTGATCCGCGAGATCACGGTCGCGGCCAAGCTCGGCGGCGCCGATCCATCGGGTAATCCGCGCCTGCGCCTGGCGATGGACAAGGCGCTCGACAACAACATGCCCAAGGACACCATCGAGCGTGCCGCCAAGCGCGGCGCGGGCGAACTCGAAGGCATCAACTACGAGGAGGCGCGCTACGAGGGCTACGGCATCAACGGCGCCGCGGTCATCGTCGATTGCCTGACCGACAATCGGGTGCGCACGGTCGCCGAAGTTCGGCACGCATTCTCCAAGTACGGCGGCAACCTGGGCACCGACGGCTCGGTGGCGTTCCTGTTCAAGCATTGCGGACAGCTGGTGTTCGCGCCGGGAACCAACGCCAACAAGCTGATGGAAGCGGCGCTGGACGCGGGCGCCGATGACGTGATCGACAACGACGACGGCTCGACCGAAGTGCTCACCTCGCCCAACGATTTTGTCGCGACCAAGGAAGCGCTCGCCAGGGCCGGACTCAAGCCCGTATTTGCGGAAGTCACCATGAAGCCATCGACCGAGGTGACGCTCGCAGGTGACGACGCGGTGCGCATGCAGAAGCTGCTCGAGGTGCTCGAATCGCTCGACGATGTGCAGGAGGTATATACCAACGCGCTCATCGAGGAGGCGTGACTGCGCGCCGCATCCTCGGCATCGACCCCGGGCTGCGGGTGACCGGATTCGGATTGGTCGTCGCCGTGGGAACGCGCCTGCAGTACATCACCAGCGGCTGCATCCGCAATCCGTCCGGACCGCTGCCCGAGCGGCTGAAGATCATCCTGCGCGACCTCGGCAGCGTCATAGCGACGCATCACCCCACCGAAGTCGTCGTCGAGAAAGTCTTCGTGAACATCAATCCGCAGTCGACGCTACTGCTCGGTCAGGCGCGCGGCGCGGCGATCGCCGCGGCGGTGCTCGCCGATCTGCCCGTCGTCGAGTACACCGCGCTGCAGGTCAAGCAGGCGGTCGTCGGCAACGGCAAGGCTGCCAAGGCGCAGGTACAGGAAATGGTCAAGCGGCTGCTCGCGCTGCCTGCCGCGCCGTCGAGCGACGCCGCCGACGCTCTCGCCTGCGCGATCTGTCACGCCCACGGGAGCGCGGGCTTCGGCGCCGGCTATCGCATGCGCCGGGGGAGGATGGTCCGTTGAATCGTCGCCGATCGATGCCCGGCGTTGCTGGGACGGCGACATTGCCGCCCGAATCTTCTGCGCGTCGAAACCGCTTCGCGCGCGCAGCGCCGGCTGCGCGCGCCGCGGCGCATGCCATAATGGTCGCTTCGACACCGGGGCCCCGCTCATGATCGGCCGCCTGCACGGCACGCTCGTCGAAAAGAATCCGCCGCAGATCCTGCTCGACGTACAGGGTGTCGCGTACGAAGTCGACGTGCCGATGAGCACGTTCTACAACCTGCCCAACCTTGGCGACAAAGTGACGCTATACACGCACCTCGTTGTTCGCGAAGACGCGCACCTGCTGTTCGGTTTTGGCAGCGACAACGAACGCCGCGCGTTTCGCCAGTTGATCAAGATCAGCGGGGTCGGCGCGCGCACCGCGCTGTCGGTGCTCTCGGGGCTGTCGGTGAGCGAACTCGCACAGGCCGTGACCATGCAGGAGTCGGGTCGCCTGACCAAGATTCCCGGCATCGGCAAGAAGACCGCGGAACGGCTGCTTCTGGAACTCAAGGACAAACTCGGTGCCGATCTCACCGCCAGTGTCGGCGTGAATCGCGCCGCCCCTGCGGCCTCCGACGTGCTCAACGCACTCTTGTCGCTCGGCTACAGCGACAAGGAGGCCGTTCACGCGGTCAAGCAATTGCCCGAGGGCATCGCCGTCACCGATGGCATCAAGCAAGCACTGAAGCTGCTGGCGAAAGCCTGACGCCCGGCCGACCATGATCGAAACCGATCGCCTGATTGCCGCCGCGCCGGCGAACCCGCACGAGGAAGTCGTTGAACGCTCGCTGCGCCCGCGCGCGCTCGAGGAATACATCGGCCAGGAAAAGATCCGCGGCCAGTTCTCGATCTTCATCGAGGCCGCCAAGAAACGCAAGGAATCGCTCGATCACGTCCTGCTGTTCGGGCCGCCGGGGCTGGGCAAGACCACCCTCTCGCACATCATCGCGCACGAACTGGGCGTCAACCTGCGGCAGACCTCGGGGCCGGTGCTCGAGCGCGCCGGCGACCTCGCGGCGCTGCTCACCAACCTCGAGCCAAACGACGTCCTGTTCATCGACGAGATCCATCGCCTGTCGCCGGTGGTCGAGGAGATCCTCTATCCCGCGCTCGAGGATTTCCAGATCGACATCATGATCGGCGAAGGGCCGGCGGCGCGCAGCGTCAAGCTCGATCTGCCGCCGTTCACGCTCGTCGGCGCCACCACGCGCGCGGGCATGCTGACCAATCCGCTGCGCGACCGTTTCGGCATCGTCGCGCGGCTGGAGTTCTACACCGTGGACGAGCTCACGCGCATCGTCACGCGCTCGGCGAAGTTGCTCGAGATCGCGGTCGAGTCGGAGGGCGCGCTCGAAATCGCGCACCGCTCGCGCGGCACGCCGCGCATCGCCAACCGCCTGCTGCGGCGGGTGCGCGACTTCGCCGAAGTGCGCGCATCGGGCAAGGTCACTCGGCTCGTCGCGGACGACGCGCTCAAAATGCTCGACGTCGATGCCTCCGGGCTCGACGTCATGGACCGCAAGCTGCTGCGCTGCGTCCTCGACAAGTTCGCGGGCGGGCCGGTAGGCGTCGACAACCTGGCGTCGGCGATCGGCGAGGAGCGCGATACCATCGAGGATGTCATCGAGCCTTACCTGATCCAGCAGGGATTCCTGCAACGGACCCAGCGCGGGCGCATCGCCACCGCGCTGTCCTACCGCCACTTCGGCATCGTTCCACCGGCGTCGGCCGGCGAACTGTTCATCGAATGACGGTTCCGGAGCTGCAACCCTTCCGCTGGCCGGTCCGCGTCTATTACGAGGACACCGATGCCGCAGGCATCGTGTACTACGCCAACTACCTCAAGTACCTCGAACGCGCCCGCACCGAATGGCTGTCGGCGATGGGATTCGGACTTGCCGCGCTGGAAGCGCAACACGAAGCGGTTTTCGTGGTCCATAGGCTCGAGATCGATTACCGGCAACCGGCGCGCCTGGGTGACGCGCTGGACGTCACCGTGGCACCCATCACGGTTGGCAGGAGCCGGCTAGTCGTCCGCCAGGATGTGCGGAAACAGGATGCGCTGCTGACCAGCGCCCAGGTGTCGCTGGCGTTTGTCGCGAGGAACACCTGGCTCCCGACGCGCATTCCCGCGCCATTGCTGGTTTGCCTGGAGAGTTCCGCGTGAATCTGCATCCCGATCTTTCGTTCGTCGCCATGATCACCCACGCGAGCTTCGTGGTGCAGGCGGTGATGGTATTGCTGCTGCTGCTGTCGCTGTGGTCCTGGTGGCAGATCTTCCTGAAGATGTTCGCGCTGCGGCGGGCGGCGGCCAGCACCGACGCCTTCGAGGACGAATTCTGGAAGGGCGGCGACCTCAATGCACTCTACCAGCGTGCGAGCCAGGCGCGCGACGGCGGCGCGCTCGAGCGCATCTTCTCCGCGGGATTTCGCGAATACGCCAAGCATCGCAAGCAGGGATCGTCGTCGGGCGCGACCATGGACAGCGCGCGGCGTGCCATGCGCGCGACCTACCAGCGCGAGATCGATGCGCTCGAAGCCAACCTCGCCGGTCTGGCGACGGTCGGTTCGGTGAGCCCGTACATCGGCCTGTTCGGAACGGTGTGGGGCATCATGAACGCGTTTCGCGGCCTGTCGAACGTCAGCCAGGCGACGCTGGCGCAGGTCGCCCCCGGCATCGCCGAGGCGCTGATCGCCACCGCCATCGGCCTGTTCGCGGCGATCCCGGCGGTCGTCGCGTACAACCGCTACACGCACGACGTCGATCGCCTCGCCACACGCCTCGAATCCTTCATCGAGGAATTCTCGAATATCCTGCAACGGCAGGGTTGACGCCGATGCGCCGGCCCCGCAAATCGATCAACCAGATCAACGTCGTCCCTTACATCGACGTGATGCTGGTGCTGCTGGTGATATTCATGATCACCGCACCGCTGGTCAGCCCCGGGCAGATCGAGCTGCCGAGCGTCGGCAGCAAGCTCAGTTCTCCGGTGGCTCCGTTGCAAATCGAAATCCGCAAGGACAGTTCGCTGTGGCTGCGCGAGGGCGCTGCGGCGGCGGGTCGGGTGTCGCGCGACGAACTCATCGCCCGCATCAAGGAGCGGCAGGCGAAAAACGCCGACCAGGCCGTGGTCATCAGCGCCGATCGCACACTGCGCTACGAAGAGGTCATGGGCGTGCTCGACATGCTCCAGCAGAACGGCATTCGCAAGGTGGGACTGCTGGCGCGTCAGCAAGGATAGGCGGCGATGGCGCCGCGCCGTCCCACGTCGCAATGGTCGAGAGGCCGAACGATCGCCGCCGCACTTGCGATCGTGGTCAACCTCGGGTTCATCGCCTTCTTGGTGTTCAGCGTGACCTGGCAAAATCGCGCGCCCGACCCCGTCACCGTGGAGCTCTACGCGCCGAGAGCACAAGTCGCCGAAAGACCCGAAGCGGCGCAACCATCGCCCGAGCCCCCCAAGCCGGCACCCGAGCCTCCGAAGCCGCAGCCCGAACCTCCGAAGCCGCAACCCGAGCCTCCGAAGCCCGCCCCCGAGCGACCCAAGCCCGTGCCGCCGGGGCCGACACCGGCCGACATCGCGCAGAAGGCCCAACTGGCGAAAGCCGAACGCGCGCGCCTGGACAAGGAAAAACGCGAAGCCGATAAGCGCGAAGCCGACAAGCGCGACACCGAGAAAAGGAAGCAGGAAGAAAGGCGCGCAGCGGAGATGCGCGAACGCCAGTCGCGCGAGGAAGCCGCGCTCAAGGCGCAGGCCGAGCGCGAGGCGCTCGTCGCGACGAAGGCGGCCAGCGCGGCGCAGGCGAAGGCCGACGACGACTACCGCCGGAGGATCCAGGCGAAGATCAAGGGCCATGTCGTCGTGCCGCCGGATATCGGCGGCAATCCCGAAGCCATCTTCGACGTCGTCCAGCTGCCGACGGGCGAGATCATCGACACGCAGCTGCGGAAATCGAGCGGCGTGCGCGCGTACGACGAAGCCGTGCAGCGCGCGATCATCAAGGCGTCACCTTTGCCCAGACCCGAACCGCCCGCGGTTTTTCAGCGCAATCTGACGCTGAAGTTTCGGCCGGCGGATTAGGGTATTCGAGATCTGGGCGATCTCGCGCCGCCGCCTATTTCCCTGTTGACATGAATGCGCTGCGTCGGCGCGTCGGCCGCAGCCGAGACTCGTCTTGCCGTCGATCCCCGCTGCACGGGGCGCCGCGCCGATTGACCGGCTAAGCTACTCGTTCCTGGCCTTCTTCTCGACGATCTCGATGGTCGCCCAGCTCCAGTCGGGACGTTGCTCCACCAGGTGGCGCAACGACACGGTGTAGACCGAATGTGCAGTCGTCAACAGGATGTTGCGGCCTTCCTGATATTCGGAGGTCGGAATGATCACCGTTTTCATCGCCAGCGGCTTGTCCGGGCGGGACGGCGGGGGAAGGTAAAGACCTTCGAAGCGGTCGCCCATCGTCGACATGTCCAGCCCGTCGACGACGTAACCCATGTCCTCGCTGGCGCGGCGCTTTGCCGCAAGCGTCACCGCCACCATGCGCTCGCCGATGATGTTGACGCCTGCCTCGACTTCCTCGTTGGATATCTTGTTGAGCCGACGCACGACGCCCAGCAGCCAGCCGTCGACGTCGGACTGGCGAACCGCGACCAGCGCACCCAGCGTCAGGCTCTGACCGATGCCACCGGTCGCGGCGATGCGCAAGCCGGCGACGCTGCGATCCTTGACCTCCCACATCGGATCGCTCCACGACGACAGGCTTGCCGCCAGCGAATCGTCCTCGACCTGCGCCTTGCGCCTCGCGCGCGGCGCACCCGCCACCGGATAGACCTCGATCTGCTCGGCGCCGACGCCCGGATCACCGGTGCCTTCGTCGGGACTCTTTGCGGCCAAATCCTGGCAGATGCGCGAAAGGCCGATACGCACGCGCGCCGATACCGCGACGGCAGTACGCTCGTCGCGGCGTAGTTCGGGAAGCAGCGATGGCGACAGCGTCGGCTGGATTTTGCGCAGTACCGCAAGGCGCTGCTGGTTGATCACCGCGACCGGCCCCTGGTCGGTCATTTCGGCGTCGCGCAGCGAGTTGATCGCCCGCTCCATGCCTTCGGAAAGCGGCGTCGTGTCGAGATAGCGAAGCATCGATCCGCGGTCGTTGCCGGTGCGGCGAACCATGCCCTCCCGTCCGGCGAGGTCGACGAAAAAGCCATCCATCTGTTTCGGAATCTGCTCCAGCGAAAGGCGCCGACTCCACGCCCGGAGCTGCGAACTCGCCCAATCGATTTCGGTGGGCGAAAGATTGCCGCTGTTGAGCTGATGTACCAGGAGCACGTACAGGTATTCCTGCTCCACCGACCATGGCTGTGCGGCTGCACCTGCGGCGGGCAGCGCCACGGCCTGCCGGTCGCAGTGCAATTCGCATGAACGCAGATACGTCTGGTGCAGCTCGATCCACTTCGCGGGAATCCAGCGCTCGTACCTGAACACCCGCAGCTTGGCGTCGGTGCCGTGAAAATGGACCAGCCGCACGAACAGCAGCGGCAACGCGGCGCGCCAGCGCGCGTTGTCGGCTTGCGCCACCGCGCCCTGCAGCGCCTGCTGGTACGCAAGCGTGAACGCCTGGCTAATTTCCCAAAGCGCCTGCCAGATCCTGTCCGCGAGCTTGGGTGCCGCCTCGGCGTTCTCGATGTACTGCTTGATGAGCTGGCGGCGATCGGCGCCCAGTGCCGCGTCGACGAATTGGAGCGCGGCAATGCGGTTCAGGTCTATTTCGCGCTGCGTCTTGCGTAACGCGTCGAGCGCGCGAATGACGTGCTGCTGGCGGCCGATGACGTCGAGCGTCGGCAACTGGCGCAACCAGGTAGCTGCAGACTTGGCGTTCTGCAGCGGATCCACCGATTCCTTTGCCTGCGCCGTGAGAAATCCAAACATCGCTTTCATCGTTGCCGCCCATAACCCGATAGCGCGACGTGCCTCGCGCTGGCGGTCCGCTGGCGCGCCGCTGGCAGCGGATCGCGGCGGCTCGGGCGCACAAGTGCGGGGGCACAGTCCGGCCCCGAGTTATAGCCGATAAAGACAGGATGCGCAAAACGCCGGAGGCTTAGCGCTGCCCCGGAGTCTTGTACAATCACTGGACCGCAACCGATCCTTTTCGCCATGTGAGGCCTGAATTCAATGTCGATAACCGCTTTGTTCCGGTCGTGTCGTCTATGGGTGATGGGTGCAGCGATCTGCAGTCTCGTCGGCGCGCCCGCCCTTCTCGCCCAAAGCCCTGGAATGGGCGCTGTAACTCCTTCAAGCAAAACGGATGCCAAGGTGAATCAACTCCAGAAGATCGACGTAAAGACCGGCACGGGTGCCGAAGCCACCAAGGGCCAGACCGTAGTTGTTCACTACACTGGCTGGTTGTACGACTCTGCTGCCGCCGGTCAAAAAGGTGCGAAATTCGACTCCTCCCGAGATCGCGGGTCGCCATTCAGTTTTCCGCTTGGTGCCGGGCAGGTGATCAGGGGTTGGGATGACGGCGTCGCCGGCATGATGGTCGGCGGACAGCGCACATTGATCATTCCGTCCGAAATGGCCTACGGCAGCCGCGGCGCGGGCCGCGTGATACCGCCCGATGCGACGTTGATTTTCGACGTCGAGCTGCTCGAAGTCAAACGCTGAGCCGCGCCTGCATCGCTCTCGAGACAGACTCCCGTCGTTGAGGGCGCAGCCGTGGTGGAGGGGGAAAGCCGGTCGCCTTGCATGGGCACCGGCATCCCTTGCCCTTCCCCCAGCAACGGTAAGGGGAATGGCGTGGGGCTTCGCTTCGGCAACTACCAGTAGGTTTCGAGCGTCACGTGGCCGGGTTCGCGACGGCGGTGGCGGCGCATGCCGCGACTGGCCAGAACGGCCTGCGTGTCGCGAACCATGTCGGGGTTGCCGCAAAGCATGGCGTGTGCGTTGTCCGCGGTCAGCGGCACACCTGCGCGCGCCTCCAGGCTGCCGTCGTCGATCGCCGCGGGAATGCGTCCGCCGAGCGCGCCGCGGTGCGCTTCCCGGCTGACCACAGGAATGTATCTGAAGCGCCCCGGGCGCCCGATTTCCAGCGCGCCGATGGCATCGGTATACGACAGGTCCTGCGCGAGACGCACCGCGTGCACGAGCACGACGCGCTCAAACCTGGCCCAAGGCTCGGCGGTGCGCAAGATCGACAGGAACGGCCCCAGACCGGTACCGGTCGCAAAGCACCAGAGCGTTGGCGCCGACGGGACTTCGCCCATGCTGAAGAACCCGTTGGCCCGATCGAGCAGCCAGATCGCCGCCCCCGGCTGTAGCGCCGCCAAGCGCGGCGAGAGCGGACCCTCGGGTACCACGTTGAAATAGAACTCGTGCGGCGCGCTCTGCGGCGGATTGACGAAGGAATACGGCCGGCCGAGCATCGGCTCCTTCGCGCCAGGCGGCGCCGGGAGTGCGAGGCGCGCAAACTGACCGGCGATAAAGTCGAGCCCGGGTGCCGCAACCTGCAGGGAGACCAGGCGATCGTTCCAGCGGCGGCTGCCCACCACCCTGCCTTCGATCCAATCGCTCATTACCGCGCACACCGGCCTAGTAAAATGCAATTATGCCAGTCTCCCGAACCGCTCTGGCCGCAGGGTCGCGCGTGTATCTGCGCTACCCGCAGCAACGTGACGCGCGGGCGTTCATCGCCGCCGCGACCGCCAGCCGCCGCCTGCACGGGCTCTGGGTCCAGGCGCCGACGACCCCCGCGCGGTTTCGCAACTACGTCGAGCGTTTCGCCGGCGCGAAGTCGCGCAATCCGGCGTCGGCCACGCACGTCGGCTTGCTCGCCTGCCGGAAACACGATGATGCACTGGTCGGCGTCCTGAACTTCAGCGAAATCATCCGCGGCGGATTCCAGAGCACGTATCTCGGCTACTACGCACTGGCGCCGTATGCGGGCGAGGGTTACATGTCCGAAGCACTAAAGCTCGCGCTGCAAGTCGCGTTCCGCTCGCTCAAGCTGCATCGCGTCGAGGTCAACATTCAACCCGCCAACGCCAGATCGACCGCGCTCATCCGCCCGGCCGGCTTCGTTCGAGAGGGATACTCGCGCCGCTACGTCAAGATCGCCGGCCGCTGGCGCGATCACGAGCGCTGGGCGCTGCTCGTCGAAGATTGGCGAGCGCGACACAAGACGCGGCGATGACCGCGCGGTGGCGCGGCGCGATCCCGCTCGCGCTGGCGGCAGCGGCCTGCACAACGGTAGCGCACCGCCTCGAAGCCCCGAGGTCGGCTGTGGGCGTCGAGATCGCGCCGTATGCGGTCTACGAGGACTGCTTCTCGCTCAACGAAGGCGACCGCGTCGCCTTCCAGTTCAGTGCGCAGCCGCCGACCGCGTTCAATGTTCATTTCCGTGAAGGCAAAACCATGGTCATGCCGGTCGAGTTGAAAGCTGCCGCCGACGAGTCGGGGGACTTCGTCGCAGAGAAGAACCAGACCTACTGCCTGTCGTGGGAGGCGGGCGCGCGGGGCAGCGTCGTCGCCTACTGGGTGCAGCCGGTACGTCCACGCTCATGACCGTCGCGACAACGCTGCTGTTCGATCTCGACGGAACGCTCACCGACAACTACGCGGGCGTCACGCGGTCGATACGCTACGCACTGTCGGGCCTGGACGGACCCGCCGTCGACGATGGCACGCTTCGGCACTGCATCGGCCCGCCCCTGCGCAAGACCTTTGCGCGGCTGCTCGCCACCGAAGATCCCCATCGAATCGAGCACGCGCTCGCCCGCTACCGCGAACGCTACGCCGTCGAGGGCTGGCGCGAGAACGAGGTCTATCCCGGCATCGACGAGACGCTCGCCGCGCTCGCCGGCCGCGGCCACCGCATGTACCTTTGCACGTCCAAGCCCAAGGTGTACGCCGAACGCATCGTCGTGCACTTCGGATTGGCGGGCTATCTCGACGCAGTCTATGGCGCTGAACTGGACGCGCGCATGGACGACAAGGCCAACCTGATGGCCGAACTGCTCGCCAGCCAGCGACTCGATACGCCACGCTGCGTGATGATCGGCGATCGCGCGCAGGACATCATCGCCGCGAACGCGAACGGCGTGCGGGCGCTGGGCGTGCTGTGGGGATACGGATCGGCCGACGAACTGCGCGGCGCCGGCGCGCGCGACCTGCTCGACGCACCGGCGCAGCTGCTCGCCGCGGTTGGTTGAGATTTGCCCAGGCGATCAGCGGTGACTGCCCAGCGACAGCACGATCATCACGCCGATCACCAGCGCGATCACGAGTAGAGTGATCTTGACCCAGCTCTTTGGATATTCGCCCTGGATTGTTCCGGTCACGCCGTTCATGACCGCCTGGAACGCCCTAGCGCCGAAGGTGTAGCTCAACAACCACACCGGCGCGAGCACGTGCTTGAACGTCTGCCCGTAGAAGTTGGCCTGCACCTGCAGATTGCGGTACGTGTCGCCGGGAACCTGCGCACCGCACATCTGCTGCAGCTTGGCGTCCATGGCATCGCGCGCGGCCTTGGCCGCGGCGAGCAGATCGATCTGGTAACGCTCGACGACCCACCCCGCGACGTAGCCCGCGTCGTAGGGGACGAGTTCCTTGGTGGGAAACGGCTCGATGCCGCGCAGCAGTCCGGGATGCACGCCGATCGATGCGCAGACCAGATCGTCGTCGAAGAAATGCTGCAAGCGGCCTGCGGCGGGTTCCCAACGGATCTGCTGCACCTGCCGCGTCTGCGTGCGGCCGTTGTTGTCGGTGTAGCTCTCGGTCGTGTAGTAGTAGTGGCCGGACTCGGCAGTCCACGTCGCGTCGACGCGCGCGTCGAAAGTCCAGTACGGCAGGTAGATGCCCTTCACGGTATCGGTCAGCGCGCGGCGCTTGAGTGCGCGGGGCGCCAGCCACAACTTGCCGTACCACGCGCGGATGCCTTCGCGCGCCTTGTCCTCGCTCACCTTGAAGGGCAGCACGCTCTCCGGACGAAACGCGTCCTTGATCGGCTCGTACGCGACCAGCTGCGCCGATCCGCAGAACTCGCATCGCTGCGCCTGGCGTTGCGGATCGAGCACCGAAATCGCCCGGCAGCTCTGGCACTTGACATAGCGCTTCTCGGTCTGCCAGCCACGCTTGTCGTCGGTGATGCTGCGCAGCGCGGTGACCAGATCGTGCTCGATGATCGCGCTGCCGCTTGCATCGAGCTTGGCCGGCGAGGTGGTCCCGCAGAACGGGCACGCCAGAGCCTGCTTGGCGGGATTCCAGATCGCTTCGGCGCCGCACGCCGGGCACGCGAACTTCTGCTGCGCGACGGTTTCGGCCATGTGCTCTCAGCCGATCACGTAGCCGACGACGCGCCACGCGCCGTCGGCTTCGCGTTCGAGCGTCAGCGATTCGCGCGCGCCGGTCCGCTTCGCGAAGCTGGTGCGGAATTGAACGATCGCATAGTCACCCTCGCGTGCGGCGCCGGGAAAGGTCCGGATGAATTCGGTGGAAAGTAGCGCGCGATCGACCACCGCCCCAAGCGGGGGCCTGACGATCTCGAGCATGCGCGCCCAGCGCAGCTCGGTCATGCCGTCCCGGAACTGCTGGCCGGCGGACTGCCAGCTCGCTTTGCCGTCACCGTGGTCGGCGAGGGCCACAAACTGCCTGGCCGCAGCCTGCGCGGCGCTCGCGCGGGGATCCTGGGCGCTGGCCAAACCCGCGAGCAGCAGCGCGGCGCCCAGCAAAGCGACCGCGCACTGCGCGCGCAACGAAACACGGGGCATCGCTGGTCCTAGGAATGCAGAAACTGATCGACGGCGGCCTTGGTGACGCGCCACTGCGTGCCGATCTGCTTGCCCTTGAGGTCGCCCTTCTGCAGGCTTGACACGACGTCGGACTCGGCGACGCCGAGCAGCTGCGCGACCTGCGCCGGCGTCAGCACCTCGGCGACGGATGCAGCGGCAGGCGGGGCCGCGCCGATGCCAGGCGTCGCCTGCGGTCCCATGATGCCGCCCGACTGGTTCATCATCTGCTGCGCCATCGCCATGCCGACCGCCATCTGCGCGGCCATGCCGCCCGCGCCGCCGCCACCGTCACCCTTTTCCAGGCCCTGCGCCATCTGGAACTTGACGTAGTCGTTGAGGTTGCCGACCGCGGCCATGCTCGAGCGTTTGTCGATCGCCTGCTCGACTTCGGGCGGGACGGAGACGTTTTCGACGACGAAGCTGGTGACCTCCAGGCCGTATTTTTCCTTCGTCTGCGGGTTGATCAGCGGCAGCAGCGCAGCGCCGAGCTCGCCGTAGCGCGCCGCGACATCGAGTGCCGGAATCTTCGACTGTGCAAGCGCCTCGGAAAAGATGCTGACGATGCGCGAGCGCATCGTGTCGTTGAATTCGTCGAGCCGGAAGTGATCGTCGGTGCCGGCGACCTCCTTGAGGAAGAGCTTGGGGTCGACGATCCTGAAGTCGTAGATGCCGAACGCGCGCAGGCGGACGATGCCGAAGTCCTGGTCGCGCATCATCACCGGGTTGGCAGTCCCCCACTTGTTGCCGGTGAACAGCCGCGTGGTGACGTAGTAGACATCGGCCTTGAACGGCGACTCGAGGCCGTACTTCCACCCCTTCAGATCGGTGAGGATCGGGATGTTATCGGTGCTGAGTTCGTACTTGCCCGGCCCGAACGTGTCGCCGAACTGGCCGATGTACACGAACTGGGCGATCTGCGACTCGCGCACGATGAGCTGCGCTCCGCGCTTGATCTCCTTGTCCTCGTCGGGGAACCGGAACGACAGCGTGTCGCGCGAGTCGTCGGTCCACTCGATGATGTCGATGAACTGTTTCTTGATGAAGTCAAGAATTGCCATGTCGTCTCCGTGTCGTTGCCGTTGGCGCGCTGACGCGGCCGGTCACTGCTTTGCAGCGGATGCCTTCTTCGCTTCCGCCTGCTTCAGCTCGGATTCGAGCTGCGCCAGCGGCAGCGCTCCGGGGATGACCGAGCCGTCGGCGAATACCAGCGTCGGCGTGGCATTGACGCGGTACTTCTGTCCCAGCGCCGCGGTCTGCACGATCGGTGTGGGGCAGTCGCCCTTGTTGTCGGGGAGCTTGCCCGTGTTGAACCAATCGTCCCAGGCCTTGGTGCGGTCCGCCGCGCACCAGATCTGCGCCGATTTACGCGCCGAATCCGGATGCAGCGAATCGATCGGATACAGGAAGGTGTAGATGGTGACGTTGTCGAGCCCCTTCATCTCGGTCTCGAGGCGCTTGCAGAACGGGCAATCGGCATCGGCGAAGACGTACAGCTTGCGCGAGCCGTCGCCCTTCACCTTCTTGATCGCGAGCTCGAGCGGCAGCGTGTCGATGGCCACGCGGTTGAGCTGGCGCAGCCGCTGCTCGGTGAGGTTTGTGCGCGCGACCGTGTCGTAGACCGAACCGACGAAGACATAAGTGACCTTGGCGTCGGTGTAGATCATGCTGTCGTCGAGCTGCGCCTCGTAGAGCCCGAAGTACGGCGACTTCGAAACGTTGCTCACCGGCGCACCTGGAAACTTGGCTTCGAGCAGTTTCTTGACTGCGGCGGCATCGCGCGACATCGCGTCCGCCTTCGGGGAATCCTGAGCCTGCGCCGCCAGCGCCAGGCAAAGCGCTGTCAGCAGAAGGATAAAGCGATGCTTGCGCATGGCAAACTCCGGGTAAAGAGGCGAATCCGACAGTTTACCGCAGCGCAGGTTGCGCCAGCAGCCGTCTGAGGGGACCAACACGGTCGACTATCTGCATGCCGCGATTGCGCGCCGCCCGCACCCACGGCGTCGGCGTGCCGAACAGGCGCACCAGACCGTCGGTGACCATCTGCATGCCGAGTACCGGGGCCGCCCGGCGGCGCGCGTAGCGCTCGAGAAGGATCGGCGCGCCCGGATCGGCCACCGCCCCGCGCCCTGCCAGAACACCGGCGAGCGCCTGCGCGTCACCGAAACCCAGATTCACACCCTGCCCGGCGAGCGGATGCACGCCATGCGCGGCGTCGCCGACCAGCGCGAAACGGTGGGCGATGACAGTCGGCAGCTTGAGGAAACTCAGCGGAAACGCCGTTGCCGGCGTGATCGACTCCAACTCGCCCAGCGCGTTGCCGCCCGCTGCGGCGACGCGTGCCGCCAGCGCTGGCGGCGCAAGTGCCAGCAACTCGGTCGCCAAGGCGTTGGGGGCCGACCAGACCAGCGACATCCGCCTGCCCGGCAGCGGCAACCACGCCATGACGCCGCCGTCCTCGAGAAACCACTGAAAAGCCCGTCCGCGATGCGCCTGCCGGATGTTGAAGTTGGCGACGACCGCGGTCTGGTGGTAAGGGCGCGGAGCGTGCTGAATGCCCGCTTCGCCGCGCGCCCACGACTGCGCGCCATCGGCGCCGACGACAAGTCGCGCGGTCAGCGTTGCTCCATCGGCGAGTCGCAGCTCGGCCGCGTGCGTTCGCCAAGCGATCGACGACGGCGCACAGGACGCCAGCACCTCGACCCCGGCTTCGGCACGCACCGCAGCGACCAGCGCCGCGTTGAGTTCGCGATTTTCGACGATCCACGCCAGCGCGCGCTCGCCCAGCTCGTAGGCGTCGAAGTGAAGATGGCCTCGCGCATCGCCCGCGACTTCCATGACCTCGAGCGGCGCCATGCGCTCGGTCGGCAACCGCTGCCACACGCCCAGCGCCGACAGGAACTCCGCACTGCCCGGACTCACCGCGTAGACGCGCGCATCCCAGTCTGCATCGTCCGCCTCGGGCGCTGCGGCGACCTCGCCCCGGTCAAGGACGGCGACCTCGAGTCCGGTGCGCGCGAGCGCGGCGGCGAGCGAGAGTCCCACCAGTCCCGCACCCACGATCGCGACGTCGCAGTCACGCCGGCTCATGTCAACGTCTCGATGACATGATTCTGGTTGGTGTAGATGCAGATGTCGCCGGCGATGGTCAGCGCCTGCTTGACGATCTCGTCCGGGGCCAGCGCCGTGTGTTCGAGCAGCGCGCGCGCCGCGGCCTGCGCATACGCGCCGCCGGAGCCGATCGCCACGATGCCGTGCTCGGGCTCGAGGACATCGCCGTTGCCGGAGATGATCAGCGACGAAGTCGTGTCGGCAACCGCCAGCATCGCCTCCAGACGGCGCAGGATCCGGTCCGAGCGCCAGTCCTTGGCCAGTTCGACCGCGGCGCGCTGCAGCTGCCCCTGGTGCTTGTCCAGCTTGGCTTCGAAGCGTTCGAATAGCGTGAATGCATCGGCGGTCGCGCCGGCGAAGCCGGCCAGCACGCGATCGTTGTACAGCCGGCGCACCTTGCGTGCCGTTGCCTTGACAATTACCGCGCCCAGCGTGACCTGGCCGTCGCCACCGAGCGCGACGCTCGCGCCGCGGCGAACCGAGAGTATCGTGGTGCCGTGGAATGGTTCCATCGATGCGACGACGGCGTCGCCCGCGCGGGCGACGCCGAAGTGTCCTAGTTGGCCTTCTTGATGAAGTGCCGGGGCGAGATGCCGATGAGCAGCAACAGTGCCCGGATGATCGGCGTCGCACCGATGATCTGCACCGACTTGCGCTGAGCTTCGGAGCGGCCGATCGCGTTCAGCAGCGCCCCGGCGCAGACGAAATCGATGCGATCGACAGCGGTCATGTCGATGGGCAGCACGTGCCGGCCTTCCCTGAACATCGCCAGCTTGCCGAGCTGCGGGTCCGACGATCCCAAGAGTGCGCCGGTCCAGACGAGCGTCTCGGCATTCTCCGGCGTGCCGGCCGCGCCCGACGCTTCGGGCGCAGCAGCGCGCTGCGTCGCGACCAGCGGTGGCTCCCACGATGGCGGCGAAACCTCGAAAGCAACTGCAAAATCGATCGCGCGATCCTCGAAATTCTTGTGGTCGTTCTGCCACTGCATCAGCTCGAGGAGCAATATCCAGTAGCCCTCGCCGGCGCCCTTTCCTTGCAGGACCGACTGATCGAGTGCGCGCCGGATTTTCTCGGGATGCTGCAGCACCAGCTGATACTGGCGCTTGCGCAACTGCGCCAGTGCGTCCGCAAGCAGCTTGGCGCCGGCATCGTCGGCGCCGGTCAGCGAACCCAGGTCCATGCGCACCTGCGGCTGCTTGTGCGAGGCCGCGAGGACGTTGGCGATCTGTGGTGCGTGGCTCGCGGTAAGCTTTCCGGTGAAACCGACATACCCACCGGCAGCCGGCTTCGCGCCCGGGCGAAGGCGCGCGGCGCCTTCTTCCCAGGAGGGCGCGGAGCGTTCGAACGCGACCACGTATCGCAGCGCCAGCTGATCGAAAGCGGCGCGATCGTCGGCGCGGTGCAGCAGATCGAACAATGCCAGCCAGGCCAGCGGCGAAACCCTGGCCTCCTCGTCGTTGACGATGCCTTGTTCGAGCATTTCGCGCGCCAGCTGCGCTTGGCCGTTCGCATACAGCAGCGCGGCGTTTTCGAGCACTGCGCAGAGTCCGGGATTGGCCTCAGCGACCAGAATGTTCTGCTCCGCCCCGGGCGACCAATCGATCATGCTGTGCGGACCGGTCACGGTGATCTCGCGGTCGCGCGAATGGGCATCCGCGGCGCTGGCAGCCGCCTTGGCGTGTGCCGCAGCCCTGCCCTTCGCTGCCGCGGCAATGTCGCGCGCCGACTCCGGCGCGCGCGGCGTCGCCTGGCGCGCGTCGTGCCGTGGTGCGATGGCGGCGCGCGTCTTGCGCGCGTCAGCCTTGGCCTTGCCCGGCGGTTTCTGAAAGATATTGAACGCCATCGCGATCCGCTTCGGTCCTCATCAGGCAAATCCGAGCGGCCATTATGGCCTGATCGCCCCCTTGCAACAAGGTTGCGCGCGACCGCGACGGCGCTCCTCCCGCACTTGCGTGCCGCACCAAAACATCGCCCCGGCTAGGCAGCCGCGAGGTTCGTCGCCGCGAAGTCCCAGTTGAGAAGTTTATCGACGACCGCATTGGCGTAGTCGACCCGCTTGTTCTGGTAGTCGAGGTAGTACGCGTGCTCCCACACATCGATGGTGAGCAATGGCTTCAGCCCCTTGGTAAACGGTACCTCGGCGTTGGGCGTCTTGACCAGGCTCAACGCCGAACCATCGCTGACGAGCCACGCCCAACCACTGCCAAATTGGGTGAGCGCCGCGTTGACGAATGCTGCGCGAAACTTGTCGAAGTCGCCGAACGCCGCGTCGATTTTCTGCGCGATCGCCGCCGGCGGCTTGCCACCACCAGCCGGCTTCAGGCTATGCCAGTAAAAGGTGTGGTTCCAGATCTGCGCAGCGTTGTTGAAAATGGGCGCCTTGTCGGGTTTGCCTGCGGTCGCCCGAATGATCGCCTCGAGCGGCTGCCCTGCGAATTCCGTCCCCACGACGAGTTTGTTCAGCGTATCGACGTAGGTCTTGTGGTGCTTGCCGTAATGAAAGCTGAGCGTCTGCGCCGAAATGACTGGCGCGAGCGCGCCTTCGGCGTAGGGCAGCGGAGGCAGGGAAAACGGGTCGGACATGACTTTGCTCCTTGGATCTCGATAGTAGGGACGGCAACGCATCGACAGCGGCGCCGCAGCTGGTGGCGCCTGGCGAGGGCAATTCGGGTTCAGGCGACACTGGCGCCCCCGCCTTGCCTCCCCGCGACAGGTAGCATAACCTCGACAGCGCCGGTTCGTCGAAGTTTCAGCCGGACCTTGCGTGGATCGCTTGGTTGCCCGTTTCGCATGCGCCGTACAAAGGGAGGGGATGATGAGAAATCCATTGGATTCGCTTTGGGGAACGGTAATTTCAGGAGTGATACTCACGGCGGTCCTGTATTACATCGTCAAGCACATCCTGAACTGAGGGGATATCCATGGATCTCGTCCCCGCGCTCGCAAGGTGGTTGCATTTCATGGCCGGCATCATGTGGGTCGGCCTGCTGTATTACTTCAACTTCGTCCAGGTCGCCGCGCTCAAGGCCGCGACCGCGGACGCAACCAACGCCGGGATCACCAAGCATGTCGCGCCGCGCGCGCTGTTGTACTTCCGCTGGGCCGCGGTGGTCACGTGGCTCGCCGGCGCGGCATTGCTGGGCAACCAGTTCGTCAACGCGTTCACGTTGTCCAAAGGGATGGCCGGCATCGGCGTCGGGGCATGGCTGGGCACGCTCATGCTGCTCAATGTCTGGGTCCTGATCTGGCCGAACCAGCAGAAAATACTCGGCATGCGACCGGCCAGCGAGGAGGAAAAGGCGATCGCGCGACGCGTCGCCTTCCTGACGTCGAGGGCCAACGTCGTGCTGTCGATTCCGATGCTGTTTTTCATGGCCGCCGGCTGGTCGCACCGGGGCATCTTCGTCCTATAGGCGCGGCGCGCCGGGCGCGAATGCAAACGGCCCGGTATCAGCCGGGCCGTCTTGCCGTTCGACCTGGCAGGAACGCCGAGGCTGAAGCGCCAGCCGATCAGTCGCCGTAGAGCTTCTGCACGCGTTCGCGCCGCTCCTGCGCCTCGAGCGACAGCGTCGCCGTCGGGCGGGCAAGCAGACGCGCCACGCCGATGGGTTCGCCGGTTTCCTCGCAGTAGCCGTAGCTTCCGTCATCGATCAGCTTGATCGATTTCTCGATCTTCTTGAGCAGCTTGCGCTCGCGGTCGCGGGTGCGCAACTCCAGCGTGTACTCCTCTTCCAGCGTGGCGCGGTCCGACGGGTCGGTCGTCACTTCATTTTCGCGCAGATGCTGGCCGGTGTCGTCGGCGTTGTTGAGCAGCTGCGCGCGCAGTTCGAACAGCCGCTGCCTGAAGAACGCGAGCTGCGCGTCGTTCATGTAATCCTTCTCCGGCGCTTCCAGCAGGTCTTGCTCGGTCAGGTCCTTGCCCTTTTTCGGCATCGGCTTCGCGGCCATGCTCGGCTTCGCGGCCATGCTCGGCTTCGCGGCCATGCTCGGCTTCGCGGCGATGCTCGGCGCCGCCACGGCGCTCTTGGCGCTCTTGGGCGTCACGCTACCGACCACGAGGGCCTTGGTCGCCCCCTTGGGCGCCACTTTGCCTGTGGGCTTGCCGACGGCTTTGGGCGCCGCCTTTGGCGCTGCCCTGGTCGCCACACCCTTCGTTGCTGCACTCTTGGTTGCCACGCTTTTGCCTTCCCGCACCGGCCTGCGCCGGCCTCAGTATTGTCTCGGTGTAATCTCGGTCGCCCGCGCAGGCAATTGCCGCTGCGCACGCGGCGACCGACCGGGAATTCCGGGGACGCCGCACTAAACCGGGCATTATATCTCCAATCGTCCAGCGCAAGCCAGCGGCGACACCGCTGACCGCCGGATCGCACGAGCGACGCATCGGCCGCGTCACCGCGGTCCGACCGAAACCTACGGCGGCCGCGAGGCGCGCATTAGGCCATGCCCGCCGGCGAGCCGCAAGGCTCGCCGTATAATCACACAAAAACCGGGCCATCCGATGACCGCAGCGACGCTGGCGATTACCCGTCCCGATGACTGGCACCTGCATCTGCGCGACGGCGACGCGATGCGCGCGGTCGTGGGCGCGACCGCGCGCGTGTTCGGACGCGCCGTGGTCATGCCGAACCTTAAGCCCCCCGTGACGACCGTGGCCGCGGCCGCCGGCTACCGCGAGCGCATTGCCGCCGCGTTGCCGGCGGGATCGCGCTTCGCGCCGCTGATGACGCTGTACCTTACAGACGTCACGCCGGTCGATGAAATTGCGCGCGCCCGCGCGTCCGGCTTCATCGCCGGCGTCAAGTACTACCCTGCCGGCGCGACGACGAACTCCGAGTCGGGGGTAACCGATCTTGCGCGCGTGCAGACAGTGCTGGCGGCCATGGAAAAACATGGGCTACCGCTGCTGCTGCACGGCGAGGTCACCGATGCGGACGTCGACGTGTTCGACCGCGAGCGCGTGTTTGTCGATCGCTCGCTCGCCCGCATCGCTCGCGATTTTCCCGGCTTGAAGATCGTTGTCGAGCACATCACCACCGCGGAAGCGGCAGATTTCGTCGCGGCTGCGCCGGCCAACGTCGCCGCGACGATCACGCCGCAGCACCTGCTCTGGTCGCGCAACGCGCTGTTCGCGGGCGGACTGCGTCCGCATGTCTATTGCCTGCCCGTGCTCAAGCGCGAAGCGCACCGGCAGGCGATCGTGCGCGCCGCGACCGGCGGCAGCCCCAAGTACTTCCTCGGCACCGACTCCGCGCCGCATTCGCGGCCGAGCAAGGAATGCCTGTGCGGCGCGGCGGGTTGCTATTCGGCGCACGCAGCGCTCGAGCTCTATGCCGAGGCCTTCGAGGATGCCGGAGCGCTCGATCGACTCGAGGGCTTCGCCAGCTTTCACGGCGCCGATTTCTACGGCCTGCCGCGCAACACCGACAAGGTGACGCTGAAGCGCGAACCCTGGATCGTGCCCGCGTCGTATGCGTTCGGCGGCGAAGTCGTCGTGCCGCTGCGCCATGGCGAGAGCGTCCGCTGGCGGGTCAGCGACTGAGGCGGCGCGTGCTACCATGCAAGGCGAAGCCAGCCAGACCGTCGCTGCCCACCAGGTGCAAGCCGAAGTGGGGAGAGGAAAGTCCGGGCTCCGCAGAGCAGGATGCTGGGTAACGCCCAGACGCGATAAGTCGTCCGCGAAAGCGGCGACGAAAGCGAGGAACAGGGCCACAGAGACGAGTCACGCCGGCTCGGTTAACGCCGATGCCAGCGTGGGTGAAACGCGGCAACCTCCATCCGGAGCAACACCAAGTATGCGGACGATGACGCTGCTCGCCGAGTCCGCGGGTAGGTGGCTCGAGCGCCGTGGCAACGCGGCGCCTAGACGAATGACGGCCATAGGGTGCGCTCGGCGCACCCCGTAACAGAACCCGGCTTATCGGCTGACTTCGCTTTCTTCGGGGGTCAGACCCGCGCTACCCGCGATGCGCAGCAGTTTGGTGAACGCTGCCCAACGCGTGATGCGGTTCTGACCCCGTTGCTACCGCCTGCGGCGGACGTCGCGCAGGATTTCCCGCGCCGCGTTGTGCCCGGGCACACCCGTCACCCCGCCGCCCGGATGCGTGCCGGCACCGCACATGTACAGGCCCTCGAGCGGACCGCGGTAGTGGCCGTGGCCGAGCACCGGCCGCGCCGAGAAGAGCTGGTCGAGCGACAACGCCCCGTGGAATATGTCGCCGCCAATCAGACCGAACTCGCGCTCGAGGTCGGACGGCGACAACGCGCTGCGCGCGATGACGCTGCGACCGAAGTTCGGCGCGTGGCGACTCACCGTGGCGATCATCAGGTCGGCGACTTCGTCCTTCACCGCGTCCCACGACCTTGCGTCCGGCAACTGCGGATTGGCGTGCTGGCAGAAGAGGCTGGCCACGTGTTTGTCCGCCGGAGCGAGCGACGGGTCGACCGTCGATGGAACGAGCATCTCGACGATCGGCTCGCGCGACCAGCCCGACGTGCGCGCGTCGAAGTACGCGCGCTCCATGTACGCAAGCGACGGCGCAACGATGATGCCGGACCGCAGATGTGCGCCGTCGCCGGGCAGGCAGGCGAAATCGGGCAGCGCGTCGAGCGCGACGTTCATGCGGAAGGTCGCCGACGCGCAGCGATAGTTGCGCATGCGCTGCAGGAAATCCGCATCGAGCGCACCCGCGTCGATCAGCTGCAGATAAAGCAGTTTGGGATTGACGTTGGCGACCACGCGCCGCGCCGCGATTTCGGTGCCGTCGGCCAGCGCGATCCCCGTCGCGCGTCCGCCGCGCGTGAGCACGCGCGCCACCGGCGCATCGGTGTACAGCGCGACGCCGCGCGCGCGCGCCTCGGCCGCCATCGCGGCGGTGATCGCGCCCATGCCGCCCAGCGCGTGCCCCCACTGCCCGCGCTTGCCGTTGATCTCGCCGAACACGTGATGCAGCAGCACGTACGCCGAGCCAGGTGCATAGGGACTCGCGAAATTGCCCACCACCGCATCGAAGCCGAACGCGGCCTTGATCGGCGCCGATTCGAACCAGGCATCGAGCACCTCGCCGGCGCTCTTGGTGAACAGGTCGAGGAGGTCGCGACGCTGGCCCTGTTTGAGCCGCTTGAGTTTGCCGCCGACCTTCCATGCCGCCAACAGCTCGTGCGCGCCACCGCCAACATTGGGCGGTGTCTGGAGCAACAGTGCGCGCAGGACATCGGCGACGCCGTCGAGCATCGCGTAGTACGCGGGCAACGCGTCGGCATCCTTGCGCGAAAAACGCGCCACCTCCGCCTGCGTCGCGGCAAGCCCGCCGCCGACCTTGAGATACCCGCCATCCGGAAGCAGGAGAAAATTGGCCAGCGGCCGCTCGACGATTGTCAGCCCGCGTTCGGCGAGCCGCAGATCACGTATCACCTTGGGATGCAATAGGCTGACGGTGTAGCTCGCGGTCGAATTGCGAAAGCCCGGATGGAATTCCTCGGTGACCGCGGCGCCACCGACGATGCCGCGCCGTTCGTAGACTGCGACCTTCAAGCCGGCGGCAGCGAGGTAACACGCGCAGACCAGGCCGTTATGACCGCCGCCGACGATGACGGCATCGTAGCTCGACACGGCCGGTGTCATGGCATCGAAGTTCCCCCGTCCCGGCCGCTTGCCGCGGCGAGGGACCGGAGCAAATTCAGTCGTCGGTCATGCCCGCGGCGACCGTGGAAAAACCGCAATCGACGTAGGTGATCTCGCCGGTCACCGCGCTGGCCAGGTCGGAGAGCAGGAACGCCGCGACATTGCCGACTTCGTCGATGGTCACGTTGCGGCGCAAGGGTGCGGTCTTTTCGACGAAGTGCAGGATTTTCGAAAAGCCGCCGATGCCGGCAGCGGCGAGCGTCTTGATCGGCCCGGCCGAGATGCCGTTGACGCGAATCCCCTCGGGACCGAGGCACTGCGCGAGATAGCGCACGTTCGCTTCCAGGCTGGCCTTCGCCAGGCCCATCACGTTGTAGTTCTGCAGCGCGCGCACCGCGCCCAGGTAGGTCAGCGTCAGCAGCGCGCCGTGCCGGCCCTGCAGCAGCGGCCGCGCGCCCTTGGCGAGCGCGGCGAAGCTGTACGAACTGACGTCGTGCGCGACCGCGAAGGCTTCGCGCGAAAGGCCATTCAGAAAATCTCCGGCCAGCGCCTCGCGCGGCGCGAAGGCGATCGAATGCAGCAAGCCGTCGAGCCCGCCCCATTCCCGGGCAAGCGTGTCGAACAGCGCGGCGATCTGGTCGTCGTCGGTGACGTCGCAGGGCAACACCGGGACGCTGCCGAAGTCCCCCGCGAGCCTCACCACGCGATCCTTCAGATCCGCGTTGACATAGGTGAAGGCGAGCGTCGCGCCTTCGCGCTGGCAGGCGCGCGCGATGCCGTAGGCGATCGAGCGGTTGGACAGCAGCCCGGTCACCAGTATCTTCTTGCCCGCAAGCATGCTCATGCGCTGCTCCGCTCAGCCGCCGCCCTGCACGATCACTCCGCACGCGACCCAGCCGTTGGGCACGCCTCCGAATTGCGGCTTGGGATCGGGGTCGACGGTGTCGTGGACGACGACGGCGCGGCCGACGATGTCGGTCGGCTTGCGATCGCCGATCGACAGGCCGGTCAGCGTGGCCTGCATCGCGGCGTTGTTTTCGGTTCCCGGCAACAGTTCGGGCAGCTGGCCCGCACGTTTCGCGCCAGGAGGCGTTCCGGGAATCTGCCAGACCGGGCCGGCGCTCGCGGCATTGGGCGAGCTGCAATTCCCGGTCTCGTGAATGTAGATGCTGTGCGCACCAAGGCTAAGGTTGAATACCGTCACTGCGACGCCAACCTTGCCATTCTTGTCGTAGAACGTGACGATGCCGTAGACGTTGCTGTTGCTCTTCGGTTTGAGCCTCGCGGTAGCCTGGTGAATTCCGGGCGCCAGGTAACCGAAGCCGGTGATCTGCAATGAGTCGTCGGTCACGGTCGCCGACGGCGTTGACGGCGAAGGCGAGCTGCAGGCCCCGACGACCGCCGCCAGCACGGCGACGCCCACTGGCCGCCAGGCACGAACATCGCGCATTCGCTACCTGACCGTGACGTTGATCGTCGCGGCCATGGCCGGACCGTACGAGACATGCGCGCCGTTCGCGAACTGCATCGTCAGTTTGTACTTCCCGGGCGGCAGCGTGACCTCCGCCTCGGTCTGCGCCTTGCCGAAATGCAGGTGGGTCGCGTCGACGGGGATCGCCTCACCCGAATTCATGGGTCCGACGTCGATCAGCAGATGATGATGTCCGGAGTCGGCCTTGACGTCGCCGGCGGGCTCGACCGCCATGCCCTTGACGGCGAAGACGACCTTGAACGGGCTGCTCACCGTGGCGCCATCCCTCGGCTCGACGAACGACACCGATTTGTCCATCGTCGATTGCGTCGACGCGCACCCGATGCCCATCAGGGCAGCGGCCAAGGTCGCGATTTTCGCCGTGCGCTTCATGATGGTTTTCTCCTGGAGGATGAGCGTGCGACGGCAAGGCCGCCCGAGGCGCCGCAGCACCAGCGCATGCGGCCTGCCGCAATGATAAGCGAAGCCCCACCGCTTGCCAAAGACCCGCGCCGCTGCACAGTGCGCCGCCCCCTTCGCGGCCGCGGCCCCAAACTGAGCACGTCGTGCGCGGTCCCGCCAAGGTAGAATTCAACGGCCGCCCCGATCGGGCGGCCGTTTTGTTTGTGGCGAGGATTCGATGTCGTCGTTGATGAGCCCGCAGGAAATCGTCCACGAGCTGGACAAGCACATCGTCGGCCAGCACTCGGCCAAGCGCGCGGTGGCGATCGCGCTGCGCAATCGCTGGCGACGCCAGCAGGTCGCTGATCCCTTGCGGCAGGAGATCACGCCGAAGAACATCCTGATGATCGGGCCCACCGGCGTGGGCAAGACCGAAATCGCGCGCCGACTGGCCAAGCTCGCCGACGCGCCCTTCATCAAGGTCGAGGCGACCAAGTTCACCGAGGTCGGCTACGTCGGCCGCGATGTCGACACCATCATACGCGACCTGGCCGAGACCGCGATCAAGCAGACGCGCGAAGCCGAAACGCGCAAGGTGCGCGATCGCGCCGGCGACGCCGCCGAGGAACGCGTGCTCGACGCGCTGCTACCGCCGGCGCGCGAAGTCAACTTCCACGACATGCAGCCGAGCGACACGGCGGCACGGCAGAAATTCCGCAAGCTGCTGCGCGAAGGCCAGCTCGACGACAAGGAGATCGACGTCGAGGTGTCGACATCGCCGCAGCAAATGGAGATCCTGGCGCCGCCCGGCATGGAGGACCTCACCAGCCAGATCCAGGGCATGTTCCAGCAGATGTCCGGGGGCCGGCGCAAGCTCAAGAAAATGAAGGTGGTCGACGCGCTCAAGGCATTGATCGACGAGGAGGCAGGCAAGCTGATCAACGACGAGGAACTCAAGTCCAAGGCGCTCGCCAATGTCGAGCAGAACGGCATCGTCTTCCTCGACGAGATCGACAAGATCGCGAGCCGGCAGGAAATGCACGGTGCCGACGTGTCGCGGCAGGGCGTGCAGCGCGACCTGCTGCCGCTGGTCGAGGGCACGACCGTGCAGACCAAGTACGGCATGATCAAGACCGACCACATCCTGTTCATCGCCAGCGGCGCCTTTCACCTGGCCAAGCCGTCGGATCTCATCCCCGAGCTGCAGGGCCGTTTCCCGATTCGCGTCGAGCTGGCATCGCTCTCCGTGGCTGACTTCGAGCAGATCCTCACCGCGACCGACGCGTGCCTCACGCGCCAGTACCAGGCACTGCTCGCGACCGAGCGCGTCGACCTCGTCTTCGAGTCGGACGGCGTCAAGCGCCTGGCCGAGATCGCCTTCGCGGTCAACGAAAAACAGGAAAACATCGGTGCGCGCCGGCTGTATACCGTAATGGAACGCCTGCTCGACGAAGTCTCGTTCGACGCCAGCCGGCTCGAAGGCCACACGATTACCATCGACGCGAAATACGTCGACGATCGGCTCGCCGGGATTGCGGGCAACGACGATCTCGCGCAGTACATTCTCTAGCCTTGTTCGAACGTCTCCTCGGGATCATCCTCCCGGTTTTCCTGGTCATCGCGCTGGGCTACGTCTACGCCAGGCGCGCGAAGCCGGACATGACCTGGGTGAACCGGATCAGCCTCAACGTGCTGGCACCCGCGCTCATATTCAGCGCGTTGTCGGGGAAGGACTTCGATCTGGCCGCGAATCGCGGGCTCATCCTCGGCGCGATCGGCGTGGTCGTCGGCTCGGGCCTGCTGGCGTGGCCCTTCGCCAAGCTGCTGCACGAGGATGTGCGCACCTTCGTGCCGCCGATGATGTTCAATAACTGCGGCAACATGGGTCTCCCGCTGGCAGCGCTGGCGTTCGGCCCACCAGGATTGAGCGCGATGGTCGCGTTGTTCACCATCTCCAACCTTCTGCAGTTCACCGTCGGCGTGCACATCGTCAATCGTCATGCGGCGTTCTGGCCGATATTCCGCAATCCGATGGTGATCGCGACGTTCGTGGGCTTCGCATTCGCCGTCGTGCAGCCGCCGCTTCCGGACTCGCTGATGGTCGCGATCAAGATGACCGGCGACGCCATGATTCCGCTGATGCTGATCTCGCTCGGCGTGCGCATGGCAACCGTGACGTGGGGTGGCTGGAATCTCGGCGTGATCGGGGCGCTGGTGTGCCCGCTGACCGGCATCGCGATGGCCGCGCTGCTCGCGCCGTATCTGCACCTGAAGCATACGCAACAGGGCCTGCTGATACTGTTCGGCTGCCTGCCGCCCGCGGTCCTCAACTTCATGGTCGCCGAACAGTACGGCCAGGAGCCTGGAAAAGTCGCTTCGATCGTGCTGATCGGGAACCTCGCGTCGCTGGCGTTCGTGCCGCTGGGACTGTCGCTTGCCTTGCGTTGAACCGGGAGACGACGATGACCGCAACTACCGATGCCGCCGCAAGATACCTGGTTAACTCGCGACGCTCACGCACGCCGCGGGAGCGCTTGCCCGAAGCGTGGCGCCCCGCCGACGTCGAGGCCGCGCTAGCGATACAACGGCGGGTGACCGAGCTGCTGGCGTTGCCCATCGGCGGATGGAAGTGCTCGGTGCCGACACCGGAGCGCCCCGCCATCATGGCGCCCATCTACGCGCCGACGATCTTCGCCAGCTCGCCGTGCCCGATCCTGCCGATTGCCGGCATGGCGCGCATCGAGCCCGAAGTCGCGTTCGTGGTCGGCCGCGATCTGCCGCCGCGCGACCAGCCATATACCGACACCGAGATACGCGCCGCGATTCGCGAGCCGCGGCTCGTGCTCGAACTCATCGGCCCGCGCTATGCTGATCCAGCGTCGGCGAGCTTTCCGGAACTGCTCGCCGATGGCATCGCCAACCAGGGGCTCTACGTCGGCCCGGCGATTCCCGACGCGCTCAAATACCAGTTCGACGCCATGCCGATCGCCATCGACGTCGCCGGAGCGGGGCCACACGCGGTGGCGGGCAGGCATCCCGACGGACACCCGGAGAAGCCGCTGCTCTGGCTTGCGAAATATCTAACGCAACACGGCACCGGATTGAGCGCCGGCCAGATCGTCACCACGGGATCGTATTGCGGCGTGGTCGATGTGCCGCTCGATACGCCCGTGACGGTTCGGTTTGGAGACCTTGGTGCGTTGTCGGTGCGCTTCGCCGCGGCTTGACCGTTGGGTCGCACGCAGTGCACCCGGCAAGAGAAAAGGGTATCTGGAATTCGCTGTCGACGCGCGGCGTTGACTTACACGCAGTTCCGGAGCCGCAGATCGGAATCGACCCTTGGGATGCACGTCCCGCGGCTTGGCCGCTACCTGCTCATTTCCGGACATTGAGCTTCAGCTCTGCTTTGGACTGCGGTCGGCCAACTCCAGCCGGTCACGCACTTCAGAATTCACGCTGGGAATGACCGGTCCCAGGGCGCGGCAGACCTAGCGTGACGTGGCAAGCGTGGCGGGGGAATTTCCGAAGCGGACCCGCAGGAATTGGGGACCCCGGCGAGGATGAATGCCGATCGAAATGTGGCGCGGTGGCAGCACTCGAGTCCTGCTTCCAGTGCATACTTCGTGAACGTGAACGCGGCACAACCGGCACCTGGAAAGGAGGGCCCGGATGCTTCCGAACACCGAATCCGCCTGTTTCGTGACCGCTGACATCTCCGGCTACACCAGCTTTCTCGCCGGCGTCGAGCTCGACCACGCGCACGACATCATCGCCGACGTGATGGACACGGTGGTGAGATGCCTGCGCCCACCGTTCCGGCTCGCCAAGTTCGAGGGCGACGCGGCCTTTTTGTACGCCGTCAACGACAAGGTTGACGGGTCGCTCCTCCAGGACGCCATCGAGTCGGCCTACCTCGCCTTCCGTAGGCGGCTGCGCAACATCAAGCAGGCAACATCCTGCGAATGCAGCGCCTGCAGGAACATGCAGAACCTCGACCTGAAGTTCGTCAGCCACCACGGCGAGTTCATCAAGCACAGGATGGCTGGCCGCGAGGAGCTCGCCGGTCGCGATGTCATCGTCATTCATCGTCTTCTGAAGAACGCAGTGAACGAGCGCCTCGGTGGCCACGCCTACGCGCTGTATTCCGACCCCTGCATCCAGGCAATGGGCATCGATTCATTCGCGCAGGGTCTCGTCGAGCACCGAGAGTCGATCGACGTCATCGGCGACGTGAAGTGCTGGGTGCGCGATCTCGAAGAGGCATGGGAGAAGGAGAGCGACCGCCAGCGAAACGAAGTGACCCGCGACAAGGCGGCAGTGGTGATCGAGTTCGACATCGCCGCCCCACGCCCGACCGTGTGGGAATATTTCATCCTGCCCGGCCAACGGCCGAAATGGCGGGGCGCCGACGAGGTTCGCGAAATGTCGAAAAGCGGCCGCCGCGGAGTCGGCACCATCAACCACTGCATGCATGGCGCCCACGCCATCATCGAGGAGGTGATCGACTGGCGTCCGTTCGACTATCTGACACTGACCACGCTGCTGCCCATGCCCGGCGCTCCCAAGGTGCTCATGACCTACGCGTTCTCGGAAACTGCGGGCGGCGGCACGCACATCGAGATTCGCGTGGCCAAGCCCAAGCCGAAAGACCAGGCATTCCTCGATCGGGTCGGGCCGGAATTCCAAAAGAACATCACCAGCGAAGTCGCGACCCTTCGGCTGATCCTCGAAGGACAACAGGGGGCCGCGGCGGGTGTCGAAGAGCCCGCTCTGCCAGTATCGGCGGAGCGCTTCCTGAACCAGCCCGTCCACGGGCGCTGAGCTGCCGCTCTGGCGCGGCGAGGAGGCGGCTCGGTGACCGTGCCCACTTGTTTGCCTAAACCAGGCGTCGCTCGAGATGAGTGATCGTTTGCTGCTCTGGATGCCCCGGATGAGGCGGATGCTCATTGACCTGCACGAACGCCATGCCCCACCGGCGCCCTGCAACGCAGCGACATTGTTCGACGCTGTACCCGCGAAGCGTTGCACCTGGTTCGCCAGCGGCGAATGGCTGGTTTCAGGCGAACCGGGAACACGCGACGACAGGCTGCTGGCCGGAAGCCGCGGTTCCCAACCTTCGCCGAAGCAGCCGATGGACAAGCTGCGCATATCGGCGAAGGGCCACTTGCGGTGCTGGCCCCCAAAGGCGGCCGTCGGCCATGAGCCGTCGCATTGGTGGTGGAACTCCGCGCCCGAAAGCGGTCATCGGTCGGGCGATTGCGCCATCGGTCTCGAATGCCCAGGGTATAGCCATTGTTGACACACATCGAATTACGTATAGACTCGTCTATACATTTGAGGTGCATCATGTCCAAAACCGCAACGCTCAAGCTTCAACAGTGGGGCAACAGTCTGGCTGTTCGTATTCCTGCGGCCGTCGCGAGATCAGCCCGATTGAGGATTGGCCAGCCGGTCGAAGTGTCGGCGCAGGAGTCCAACGTACTGGTCAAAGCCATTGGCGAACCGCGACTGACGCTCGCTCAAAAACTGGCCGCGTTCGATCCCGCTCGACACGGTGGCGAGGTGATGGCTGCCAGACCGGTTGGCAACGAAGTAGCCTGATGGCGACCCGCAAGTCCTGGTGTCCGGATCGTCGGGACATGATTTGGATCAATTGCAACCCTCAAGCGGGCAGGCAAATGAAGGATGTGCACCCGCTCATGGTGCTTTCTCCAAGGGAATTCAACGAGCGTACTGGGATCGTGATTGGCCTGCCGATGACGACGGCGACCTATAACGACACCAACCCGTTCGCCGTGAAGGTAAAAGGCGCCAAAGGCGTGACGAGCTACATTCTCGGCCACCAGCCCAAGTCATTCGACTGGCGAGCGAGAAGCGCAAAGCTGCACCCGTGGAAACAGGTGCCGGAGGGCGCGTACGCGCTAGCCTGTGAGACGCTGAATCAAATCATCGACATCGGCTGCTGGCGCTGACATCGTGCCCGGCGCGCGGGCTCGGAATACCGGTGCCGCCCCCGGCCGGACCATAGCGGCTCGACGGCGAAATGCGAGTAACTGAATTCCTCGAGCAGACGGGCATGCCTTCCGCGAAGCGGGCGGTTGCGGAGGATCGCTGTGGGTCGGGTGTGGTTCCCGGGGCGAAGGAAATCAATGGCCGCTCTTGCGTTCAGTGCAGCCCTTCTAGGCACAATCGTGCGGACTGGCGCGGACCTAACAAGATCTTGCAAACGGACCACAGACATTGTCGTTGCTCTGCGATATTGGCTTTCAACACTGGGTACCGGATATCCAAGGAAAAAGCCGGCAGGCGCGCGCCGGCCGGCTTTCGCGAAACCGCGCTAGCTCAGTACTTGACCGAGCAGCCGTAGGGCGTCGTATTCGGTTTCGATACCGGCTTGCCTGACATCGCCTCGCCGAGCGCGAGGCGCACGTAATTGTTGGCCGTATTGACGTCTTCGGGCCGCGACGAGCGCTTGTCGTCGATCGCGCCCGCGTACACGATCTGGCCCTTAGGATCGACTACGAACATGTGTGGCGTCGTCTTCGCCGCATACTTCTGCCCGGTCGCGCTGTCGCCGTCGATGAGCACCGCCGTCGGCGCCGCGCCTTGCGACTGGATCCAGGAATTCATCTGCGCACCGGTCTTGTATTCGAAACTGGAGCGGTTGGTCGAGTTGACCGAGAGCCACACCACATCCCTGGCGGCCCATTCCTTCTGCAGCGTCGGCATGTTGGCGCTGTTGTAGTGTTTCTGCACGAAGGGGCAATCGGGGTTGGTCCACTCGAGCACGACGAACTTGCCCTTGTAGTCGGACAGGCGCACGGCCTTGCCGTTGCTGTCGGTCACGGTGAAATCGGGCGCGGCCTGACCTGCGCTTGCTGCAAGTGCCAGATCGACCGCGAGCGCAACGCCAACGGCGACCAGTACCTTCGTGTAACGCATCGCTGCCTCCATCGGGTGTTCGCGTCGGCTATAGCGTGGCCAGCGCCTCCAGAATGTTGCGCTGCTGCAGGACTTCCGGCAAGAGCAGCGGCCCCTGCCCCGGCCGATACAGCACGTACACCGGCACGCCGTTGCGTCCCAGCCCCGCGAGCGCCTTGCCGATGGCAGGGTCGCGCCGCGTCCAGTCGGCGCGCACGAGCGCCACCTTGCTCTTCGCAAAGGCCTCCTGAACCGCGTCGGTGTTGAGCACCAGCTGCTTGTTGACCTGGCAGGTTACGCACCATGCCGCGGTGAAATCGACGAACACGGGGCGGCCTGTCGCCTTCAGTTGCGCGACCCGATCGGGCGTATAGCTCTGCCAGGGCCCGGCATCGGCAACAGCACTCGCGGCCGTCGCGCCCGGCGCGTTGCCGGGCGCCGCAACCACCGGAGCGCCGACGAATGCGGCGCCGGCGAGCGCCGCAACGGCGCCGGCGCCCCAGACCCGGCCTCTGACCCCGTGGCGCAGTTGCCACGCCCAGACTGCGAATGCGATCAGCAGCAGCGCCGCGCCGAGGCGCGCGACGGCGTTGTTGTCGAGCTGCGCGCCGAGCACCCAGCCGAGCCAGAGCACGGTGGCGTACAGGGGAAATGCGAGCAGCTGTCGCAGGCGCACCATCCACAGCCCCGGTTTGGGCAGGCGCCGGCGCCAGGTCGGGAAGATCGCGAGCAGCAGGTACGGCAGCGCCATGCCCAGCCCGAGCACCGTGAAAACCATCCACGTGACCGCGACCGGTTCGGTCAGCGCATAGCCGAGCGCCGCGCCCATGAACGGCGCCGAGCACGGCGACGCGACGACGACCGCGAGCACGCCCGAAAGCGCGTCGTTGATGTAGGGATTCTTCGCGTTCCAGCCGGCGACCCCGGACGGCAGCAGCTGCCGCATCTCGAACACGCCGGACAGATTGAGCGCAAGGACGAAGAACAGGATCGCGAGCCCGGCAACGACCGCGGGCGACTGCAGCTGGAATCCCCACCCGAGTTGCGCTCCGGCCGCGCGCAGCGCGACCAGACCGCCGGCGAGGATCCAGAACGAACCGATGACGCCCGCAGCGAATGCGAGCCCGTGCACGCGCATCTCCGTACGGCTGTCGTGATGCATCGCGAAGCCGAGAACTTTGAGTGAGAGCACCGGAAACACGCACGGCATGAGATTGAGCAGCAAGCCGCCGACGAACGCGAAGCCTAGCGCAACCACCAGGGGCAACACGGCATCGCCGTCGCCAAGTGCAGTCGGTGCGGGTTCCACGACTGCCGGAGCGGGCTTGGACCCGGCGGCGAGGACGCCCGTCAGCGGCACGTCGACGACCGCGGCGCGCGCGCCGCCCATGCCCTCGCTTGCAGTCAGCACGCCGGCAACGCGGGTGAATTCGCCGACGCGCTGATTGGCGACGGGCAGCAGCAGCCGGGTGGTCGCGCCCTCGCGCGTCTGCGTTTGCGCGCCGCCGGCCTCGATCTTGCCTTCCGCGAACGGAAAGAAGCGCAGCGTCCCGGGATCGCCCGCCGGCGCTTCCGGCGACAGCGCGACCTCGACGTGGTCGCCCATGCCCGTCGCGGCAACGCGCCAACCACTGAGCGGTCGCGGCAACGCCGCGCGCGTGTCGGCGATCGGCTGGCCCCAGCGCGCATCGCCATCCGACTGCGTCGCAATCGGCAGGGTCAACGACAGGTCGGCGCCTTCGGGAATGCAGATCTCCCTGCACACCAGCCAGTCGGCGCGCGCGGCGATCGTCGCGGTCTTGCCAGTGAAGAAATCCGGGGCCGCCGTCACGTCGACGAGCAGCAGCACCTCGCCTTCATAACCGTAGTTGACCAGCGGCCCGACCGGCAGGAGGCGCGGCGTCGGCCACTGGATCGGTCCGGCAGACATGCCCGCCGGAAGCTTCCAGTCAAGCGTCGTCGCGAGGCCCGAGTCGCCCGGGTTGAGCCAGTACGTGTGCCAGCCGCGCTGCATCGCCAGTCGCAGCGCAACCGTCAGCGGCCGTCCGGGCGTGAACGCTGTGCGCTCGGCAACGAGTTCGGCCTCGAGATGCGGCGTGCGCACGGGTTCGGCGCGCGGGGCAAGCGGGGCGGCGAACGCCAGTGTCGCGACGGCGACTGCGGCAAGTAGACCAGGACGGGCCATGAACGGACGGTATCGATGCATTTGGAGCGCGGTTCGCGCCGCTATTGGGCTGCGCAAAGCGGAGACGGTTCCCCGGCTGGGGTACAATTTTACCCCGCTCTGCGCGCGGCGCTGCCCGCTGTGGCGCGCCAGCCGACGGACGGCCTGCGCAAGGCAGCTTCGTTCTACCCCCGGAAATCTGCGCGGCAGCCCGTGCCCCCCGACTATGGAAGCATTCCTCGTTTCGCTTGTCGTAGTCGCGATAGGGGAAATCGGCGACAAGACGCAACTGCTCGCGCTGATGCTCGCCGCGCGCTTCCGCAAGCCGGTTCCGATCATCCTGGGCATCGTCGTCGCGACGCTGGCCAACCATGCGCTGGCCGGATTGCTCGGCGCATGGGTGCGCCAGGTGGTGCCGCCGACATACCTGCGCGGGCTGCTGGTGGCGTCTTTTTTCGCGGTTGCGTTGTGGGCGCTCAAGCCCGACACGATCGAATCCGAGCCGGCGCCTGCGACCCGCCTGGGCGTCTTCGCGGTGACCGTGTTCACGTTCTTCATTGGCGAAATCGGCGATAAGACGCAGATCGCCACCGTCGTGCTTGCCGCCCGGTTCGACAACCTGATTGCAGTGGTCGCCGGCACAACCGCGGGAATGCTGGTCGCCGACGTTCCCGCGGTACTCGTCGGCAACGCGGCCGCGACGCGCATCCCGCTCAGGTTGGTGCGCTACGTCGCCGCCGGCCTGTTCGCCGTGCTCGGCGTGATCGCGTGGTTCTCTCCCGCGCTGCGCTGATGCGCCCGGACAGGCATCCCGGGCCGGTATAATCGACCGACAGAAGCTCACGGCCAGCCGCGCACATGCAACCGTATCGCCACAGCGAAGTCGAGACCGCCGCACAGGCGCATTGGACCGCGCGCGGCACCTTTGCCGCGACCGAAGCGTCCGGCAAGCCGAAGTTCTATTGCGTGTCGATGCTGCCGTATCCCTCCGGCGCGCTGCACATGGGGCATGTGCGCAACTACACCATCAACGACATGATGTACCGGTACCTGCGCATGAACGGCCACAATGTGCTCATGCCGATGGGCTGGGACGCGTTCGGCCTGCCGGCGGAGAACGCCGCGATGAAAAGCGGGGTGCCACCGGCAAAGTGGACCTACGACAACATCGCCTACATGAAACGGCAGATGCAGGCGGTGGGACTGGCGATCGACTGGTCGCGCGAGCTGGCCACCTGCAAGCCGGAGTATTACCGCTGGAACCAGTGGCTGTTCCTGCGCATGCTCGAAAAGGGCGTCGCCTACAAGAAGACCGGCGTGGTCAACTGGGACCCGGTCGACCAGACCGTGCTCGCCAACGAACAGGTGATCGACGGCCGTGGCTGGCGCTCGGGCGCCCCGGTGGAAAAGCGCGAGATCCCGATGTATTACCTGCGCATCACCGACTACGCCGACGAGTTGCTCGACAACCTGGCGAACATGACCGGCTGGCCGGAGCGCGTGCGCGTCATGCAGGCCAACTGGATCGGCCGCAGCGAAGGCGTGCGCTTCGCGTTTGCGCACGACATCCGCGACGCCGCCGGCGTGCGCATCGGCGACGGCAAGCTGTGGGTTTTCACCACCCGTGCCGACACGATCATGGGCGCGACCTTCTGCGCGGTGGCTGCCGAGCATCCGCTGGCGACGCACGCCGCGCAAGCGAATCCGCAGCTCGCGGCGTTCATCGACGAGTGCAAGCGCGGCAGCGTGATCGAATCCGATCTCGCCACAATGGACAAGAAAGGCATGCCGACCGGGCTCTCGGTGAGGCACCCGTTGAACGGTTCGAGTGTGCCGGTCTGGGTGGGCAACTACGTTCTGATGGCCTACGGCGACGGCGCGGTCATGGGCGTGCCGGCGCACGACGAGCGCGATCTCGCGTTCGCCAACAAGTACGGCCTGGTGGTGAAGCAGGTCATCGAGGTCAAGGACGCGGGCGGCCGGCCACTGCCTTTCTCGCCGACCGAGTGGCATGATTGGTTCGCGGACAAGGAACACGGCGTCTGCATCCATTCCGGCAAGTACGACGGCCTTGGCTACAAAGCCGCGGTCGACGCTATCGCCGCCGACCTCGGAGCGATGGGACTCGGCGCGCGCCAGATCACGTATCGCCTGCGCGACTGGGGCATCTCGCGCCAGCGCTACTGGGGCACGCCGATCCCGATCATCCATTGCCCCAAGTGCGGCGACGTTCCGGTGCCGGAAAAGGATCTGCCGGTCGTGCTGCCCGAGGACTGCGTGCCCGACGGCACCGGCAACCCGCTCGCCAGGCGCGCCGACTTCGTCGACACGCCGTGCCCGAAATGCGGCGCCGCGGCGAAGCGCGAAACCGACACCATGGATACTTTCGTCGACTCGGCGTGGTATTACATGCGCTACGCGTGCCCGGGGGCGACGTCCATAGTCGATGCGCGCAACGAGTACTGGAACCCGATGGACCAGTACATCGGCGGCATCGAGCACGCGATCCTGCACCTGCTCTACGCGCGCTTCTGGACCAAGGTCATGCGCGACATGGGTCTGGTCAAGTTCGACGAACCCTTCACGCGCCTGATGACGCAAGGCATGCTGCTCAATCACAGCTTTTTCCGCCGCGGCGACGCAGGTGGGATCGACTACTACTCGCCGGAGGACGTCGACGTGGAGCACGACGCCGATGGCCGGATCTCGGCCGGCAAGCTGCGCACCGACGGCGCACGTGTCGAGTACGGCGGCATCTGCAAAATGTCGAAGAGCGAGAAGAACGGCATCGACCCGCAGGAGCTGATCGGCAAGTACGGCGCCGACACGGCGCGCATGTTCATCATGTTCGCCGGACCGCCGGACGAGTCCGCGCTATGGTCGAATTCCGGTGTCGAAGGCGCGCAGCGGTTTCTCAAGCGCCTGTGGGCACACGCCCAACATCTGGAAGCGGATTTGGCCAAAACGCCGACCAAGATCGACTGGGCGGGTGCGGCGGCGGAACTTCGCGAAATCCGCCGCGACCTCCACGCGCACCTCAAGCAGGCCGACGAAGACTACCGGCGCATCAAGTACAACACCGTGGTCTCGGCCGCAATGAAGATGCTCAATGCGCTGGAGCGCATGCCGTCCGCGGCAGGCCCCGCCGCGACCGAACTCGCGCGCGAAGGCATGTCGCTGCTGTTGCGCGTGCTCAATCCCGTGGTCCCGCACATCACGCACGCCTTGTGGGAACAGCTGGGATACGCTGCCCGGCACGGCGACATCGTCGACGCGCCGTGGCCGCAGGTCGACGCGGCCGCGCTCGCGCAGGAACAGATCGAGCTGGTGTTGCAGGTCAACGGCAAGCTCAGGGGCAAACTCATGGTCGCCGCAGGCGCGGACACGGCGACGATCGAGGCGGCGGCGATCGCGTCGGTACACGTCCAGCGCGCCATGGTGGACGGCGTGCACGGGAGCAACTCCACGGTGCGGCGAGTCATCGTCGTACCGAAGCGGCTGGTCAATGTCGTGCTGGCCTCGGCATCAGCCTGAGTCTGGGGAATCCGATGCACTGTGACATGCACTTTGAAGGTGGCGCCACGCGGAACCCGGTGTGGCGCATCGCTGCTGCAGGCGCCGCCGCACTGGCCATCGTCGTCGTCGCGGCGTGCACGCGCAGCGAGGACAAGCCGCTGCCGACCGACGCCAAGGCGCGGGCCGAGTTCATCGACGCGTACGCCGCGAAGCTGGGCGAATCCGACCGCAGGCAGCTTTCCCGATTCATGGCGCGCTTGCAGGCGCAGGAAAAGGCGGGTGGTCCCACGCCCACGGTTTCGCTGACCAAGGCGCTGGAACTGCAGCGCGACTACGACAAGGCCGTCGGCGAGGCGCAGAAGCGCTATCAGGAACAGCTCGCGGCGGCCAACGCCGAGGTGCGCGTCAATATCCGGGAACAGTCGCTGGTCAGGGACGACACCGGCAAGGCGTCCTCGGGCAAGGCGCTGCGCTACGTTCTCGACGTCACCAATACCGGCAAGCGCACGATCGACAAGCTGGCGCTGCGCGTCGATTTCCGCGACGCATCGGGCAAATACCAGGCGTCGGTGCCGGCCCTCGAGCTGAAAGGTCCGCTCAAGCCGGGCGACGCGGGGCGCACGACGCAGTTGCTGCCGCTCCATCCGCAGTACCAGCAAGCCATCCTCGAGACCGGCAACGCGAAGATCGTCGCCGCGCCGGCGCAGATTGCCTTCGCCGACGGCGAGAAGATCGACCCTGATGCGCAGCTCAAGTCCCTCGAGACGCTGAGCCGCGCGAGGATCGAATAGACGTGTCCGGCGCGCAGCGCAGTCCGCTCCGGGGCCGCGGGCGCGGCAATCCGTTGCGCGCGGCGGGCGCGACCCTGTTGCGCGGGCTCGCAGGGTTCGTGCTCACGTGCGCGCTCAGCGCCTGCGGCTTCCACCTGCGCGGCGAAGCGAACTACTCATTTGAGACGCTGTACCTGAATTCGCCCGCGTCGTCGCCCATCACCATCGCCTTGCGCCGTTCGCTCGAAGGCGCCGGCAGCACCAAGCTCGTCGCCGCGGCCGACAAGGCGCAAGTCGTGCTCGACATCAACAGCGTCGAGGACAACAAGCACATCCTTTCGCTGTCCAGCGGCGGGAAGGTTTTCGAATACCTCCTCACCAAGCGCGTGCTGTTTCGCGTTCACGACAAGGACGGCAACGACTGGCTGCCGACGTCCGAAGTCATCGTTCGCCGCACGTACACCTACAGCGATACCGAGGCGCTGGCCAAGGAATACGAGGAACAGCGCCTGTGGCGCGAAATGCAGACCGACGCGGTGCAGCAGATCGTGCGCCGCCTGCAGTCGGCGAGAGTTCCGGCAGCATAGCGAGGCGGGTCCGATGCAACTCGCGCCGTCGCAACTGCCCGCGCATCTCGCCAAGGGGGTCGCCTCCCTGTACGTCGTGCACGGCGACGAACCGCTGCTGGCCATCGAGGCCGGCGACCAGATACGCGCGGCCGCGCGCGCGGCCGGGTGCGACGAGCGCGAGATACTGGTCGTCGAACCGGGATTCAAGTGGGACGCATTCCTTGGCGCCAGCCGAAATCTCGGCCTGTTCGGAGCCCGCACCATGATCGACCTGCGCATTCCCACGGGCAAGCCCGGTGTCGAAGGCGCGCGCGTGCTCGAAGCTTTTGCGGCGAGCCCGGGGCCCGACACGCTCCTGCTGGTCACCTTGCCGCGCCTCGACCGCGCCACGCAGGCGAGCGCCTGGTTCACCGCGCTGCAGGACGCGGGGGTCGTCATTGCGGTCGCGCCGCTGGAACGCAACGAGTTGCCGGCGTGGATCGCCGGCCGGCTCGCCCGCTCGCGCCAGCGCGCTTCGGCGGAAACCTTGCAGTTTCTCGCCGACACCACCGAAGGCAACCTTATCGCTGCGCAGCAGGAAATCGACAAGCTGGCGCTGCTGCTGCCCGAGGGCGAACTCGATGCGGACGCCGTCGAACAGGCGATCGCCGACGTCGCGCGTTTCGACGTGTTCCAACTCTCCGAAGCATGGCTCGCCGGCGATGCTGCGCGCGCGTGCCGAATCCTCGCCGCGCTCGAAGCCGCGGGCGAAGGCGTACCGCTGCTGGTCTGGCAGCTCGGCGAAGACCTGCACGCGCTGGCGTCGGTGCTGTCGACAACCGCCAGCGGCACCCCGATGGCCGCGGCGCTGCGCACGGCGCGCGTATGGGGCAAACGGCAGGGCGCGATGGAGCGCGCCGCGCGGCGCGTGCCGCCCTCGGCGCTGCCGGCGCTGCTGTTGCGCCTGGCCAAGCTGGACGCGCTCGCCAAGGGCATCGGCCGCGGCGACGCGTGGGAGTCGCTGCGCGGGCTCGCGCTCGCGCTCGCCGGACGGCCGCTTCCCGCGGCGTCATAGCCGTCGCCAGGCCGCGGCCGCCCGCGCCGCGTATACTCCGGCGCAGGCGGGTTGGCGGCGGCGCTGGCCCGGGGCCGCGCCCGGCATCACGATCATGCTCTCGCGGCGGCCCTCGGACCAGGCGGATTCCCGCTGGATTGTCATCGCGGGACCAGCCTTCGTCGCCTCGATCAGCGCGCAAAGGAGTCAGGCATGTATCGCAAAATTCTCGTCGCGTACAACGGCACCCCGGAATCGCGATTGGCGCTGGACGAACTGCTGCGCATCGCCCCCGACACATCGGTCGAAGTGCACCTCGCCGGCGTCGTCCACTATCCCTCGGCGTACCTCCTGGCGGGCGAATACGTGCCCGAGGTCGCGCTCGCCGACGAGCGCGAGCACATGGAGGCTGATCTCAAGGAAGCGCACGCGCTGCTCGCCGGCAAGGGACTCAAGGTCAACGATCACCTGGTCGTCGGCGAGCCCGTCGATGTTCTGACCAAGCTGGTCGGCGAGCTCGGCATCGAATTGCTGATCCTCGGGCATCCGCGCAGCAAGTCGTTCGCGCTGCGCTGGTGGCGTGGCTCGGTCGATGCGCTGCTGATCGAACGCGTCCGTTGCAGCATTCTCATCGCCGCCGGCAATCCCAGGGCCTGACGCCTTTCACGGGCGCGGCGGCCCGATGCTGATATCGCCGTAGTACGCCTGGGCGTCGCCACCGGTATTGTCGGTGTCGGTAAGCAGTTCGATCGAGGTCACGTTGCCCGGCTCTTCACCAAAGGCGCGCTTGTAGTCCTCGACGAGGTTGCGGGCAAAGCTCTGCCACTTGCCAATACCCTGATCGTCGGCGGCAACCGCAATCATCTTGATGCGCGAGGTGCGGCCGCTGGTGGTGATCGAGCCGACCGGCACCTTGTTGCCCCAGATGTACATCAGCAAGGCATACGGAAACGGCTGCCCGGAAGTCGACTGCGCCGTCGATGCGGCGAATCGATCCTTGAGCGAGAGTTTGGAATTGTCGCCGTCGAACGCCACCATGACCCGGACCGGTGAATCCTCCTTGCTCGGGTCGGCGTTGTTGGCCTCGGGTATCCCCTGCACGACTTTCCAGCGCCACAAGATCGTCGGGAACTGGTGCGGATCGAATTCCGCCTTCACCGCGAGCGCCGAGGCCGAGCCGTGCGCCACCGCCTTGACGACCATGACCCCGTCTTCGGTGACCAGCGTGTAATCGGTGTTCTTCTTGAACGAAGCCAGCGGCACGTTCTTCCAGTCTGCCGGCGGAGCGCCCGCCAATTTCCCTGTCGAAAACTTCGGTATCTCGGGGGCCTGCTGTGCCGCAGTGGCCGCGGCGACCAGCACGCATGCGACGCCCACCACCATCGTCCCCATTCGAATCTTCATTGCAAAATCTCCGGTTTGCAGTGCGTCTTGGCGTCGCGCAGCGCACACGTGGTCAGCAGTTGTCCTTGTCGATCCCGGGCCTCGATGCGCCATCCGACCTCTGGATCGCGCTCGACGGTCATGAAACCCGGCAAATTGGTCGACACGATAGTACCGATACGCGCACCCGGCGCAGGGGTCGCGCCGGGCGGCAGCTCGCGCGGCAGAGGCACGTCGGCCCACGCCCCGCCATTGCCCGACACCAGCTGGGTCGGCTGCGGGGTGTCGTAGCTTACAACTTGGAACAGGTGGACGTGCCCGGTGAGTGTCGCCTGCACGCTTTCCGCAAACAGGCGTACGCCATTGATTGCTGCAAGCACCGACTGCAGCGCACCGTTGCCCGGGTAGACTCCGGTCGGCGTGACCGATGGATTGGGCGCGAAGGCTAGCACCGGATGATGGTTCAGGAAGATGTTCTGCGGCGTCCGTCGGGCGAGCGCGAACGCCTGCTGCATCTGTGCGAAGTAGATCTTGTACATCGGATCGGTCGCGGCGAGCGGCGCGACGCCGACCTTCGAGGAATCGAACACCAGCAACTGCGCGTCGGCGGCAACGCGCACCGCGTAGGGGTCGCTGAAATCGCCGGTCGCGTCGTTGGCCGGATCGTTGCAGTCGCGTCCCGGCACGAGCGGCCGGGGATCGAGGAATCGCCACCAGCCCTGCCCGGCGCGGTTGCACGATTCGTGATTGCCGCGCACGACAACCCACGGCGCCGCCGCGAGCAGGGCGCGCGCCGGAGTGAACAGGTCAGCGTCCCAAGCATCCCAGCCGTAGCCCCAGGGACTGCCCGCGCAACCTGCATCGTTGTCGGGGCAGGCGGTCTCGCGGTAGTGATAGTCGCCTACGTGAACGACCAGATCGGGCCGGGCGGCCGCGGCCGCCGCGGCAACCTGAGCGAACGGCCACTGCGCGCCGTCGTTACAAGCCTGATACGCGAAGTCGGACGCCTTGAGGCGACAGCCGCTGTCGCCGATCACGACGATGCGCCGTGGCGCGGTCGTCGGCAACGGCAAGACATGCCCGCCGACGCTGGCGCGCTGCGCGCCTGGCGGCAGCCCGCGTTCACAGGCCAACACCGGGAATGCCGAGGGCTTGGACAGTGCTCTCGCGCTCAGCGTCGGCCGCAAGGCTTCGGTGGCCGGCGCGGCGCGCACTGTCATCGGCAGCGGCGCGCCGTCGACGTCGATGGCGGGACACCCGGATGCCGTCGTTATCACGCGTGCCAGAGCCGCGCCGTCCCCGCCCAGCACGACGTAGGCGGCGCGGATCGGGTCGGCGGCGCCGCCTGGGGTCGCGGGCGGGCGCGCCGCGCAGGCGGTGAGCAGTGCGGTCATGGCAAGGACTGCCACGACGCGCAACGCGCCGTGCGCTCTGCCAGCCGCAGGTTGCGCGCTTGCAGCGAAGTTTGGCCATCGACTGTACTGTCGGCGTGCAACCGCAATGCCCAAATCGCTTTGCTCGAATCAGTCTTGCGCACGCGATTCTAACGCGTCAACGCGCGTCGAACTTAGCGCCAGTCGCCCCACAGGACATTGACCGCCGAGAGCGCAGCCAGCGCCGCGGTCTCGGTACGCAGCACCCGCGGCCCCAGGCGCACGGCGCGAAACCGCACGCGCGCTGCCGCCGCCATCTCCTCGACGGTCAAGCCCCCCTCCGCACCCACCAGCAACTCGATCGCGCCAACAGGTCGGGCGACTTCGCCGATCGGCTGCACCGCATCCGGTGCGAACATCAGCCGCAGTGAAGCGTTGCCCGATTCGCGCAGCCAGTCGCGCAGATCGCGCAAGGGCAGCACCAGTGGCACCCGGTTGCGGCCGCATTGTTCGCACGCCGCGATCGCGACCTGTCGCCAATGCGCCAGCCTCTTTTCGGCGCGCGCGGCGTCGAGTCGCGTCACGCTGCGCGTGGTCGTCACGGGCTGCATCGCGGCGACCCCCAGCTCGACGGCCTTCTGCAGCACGTAATCCATGCGCTCGCCGCTCGCCAGGCCCTGCACCACCGTGACCGCGAGCGGCGATTCGCGTTCGACATCGCGCCATGCGTGGACCCTCGCCACCATGGCGCGCGCGTCAGCGCGCTCGAGTTCGGCGTCGAATTCACCGCCCTCGCCGTTGAACAGGGTCAGGCGGTCGCCTGGTTTCAGACGCAATACGCGCGCCGCATGATGTGCAGCGTTGTCCGGCAACTCGACCCGCGCGCCCGCGGCCAGCGGCATCGGGCAATGGAAGCGCGGATTCACGCCGACGCAGGCAGCAACGAGAAGTGAAAGTGATCGGCAACGGGGCGGTAGCCGATGCGCAGATAGATGCCGTTGCTCGTGGGATTGGCGACGTCGGTGGTCAAAAAAATCGCCCGCTTGCCGCGGGCGAAGAGCTCGCGCGACAGATCAGCGACCAGCGCCGACGCGTAACCCTTGCCGCGAAACCCGCGCGGCGTATAGACCGGCGCGATGCGCACCGTATCGCTCGCGTCGGCCCCAAAACCGGCGCATGCCACCGGGCCGGCGTCGTCCCATACCCGAAATTGTCCGCGCTCGATGCGCCCCAAGGCCCTGCGACGTGTTTGCTCGGCACTGTCCGGCAATTCGACTTCGGCGACAAACGCCAGGCTCCAGCCCACCAGCAGCTCTGACTCGGAGGCGTAGGGCAAGCGCGCGCATCCGCGCGCCGCGAACGTGGGCGGCGGCTGCGTCAGCTCGAAGTGACGCAGGTGAAAGCGCAGCTCATGAACCTGGCCGGTATGCTCGCGCCACGCGCGCGCAAAGGCCTCGCACGAGGTCAGCGGGCCGACGATGGAATTCGGCGCGCGCTCGCGCGCCGCCATGTCCGCGGCAACCAGCGCGCACGCAGCGTCCGGTCCCGACGTGATCAGCACCCCGCCGACCGGCGAGTGGAAGGCCGCGTTCACGACTGCGTCGTTCGCGCTCACGGTCGCCCAATAGCATCCCGCGTCGTCATCCTGCGGTGCGCTGACCATGCGTTCGGCCGGAAGCACGATCATGCTGTTCTCGACTTCGGCCGCGCGCAGGAATGCCGCAGCCCTGTCGAGAAAACGCCGCGGATCGTCGTAGGCCTCGAGTTCGAGCTTGATCACCACGCCTTCCCGATTGCGGGCTGCGGCGCGTCGGTGCGTTGGCGCAGAAACTCGCGCAGCGCATCGAGCACCGCATCGGGTGCTTCGGCCATCAGGTTGTGCCCGCAGCCGGCGAGCGTCAGCACGCGCGGGTCGCCGAGCGCGGTGATCAACGCCTGCGCATGCCTCGGCGGCGCCATCTGGTCGCGTTCGCCCAGCAGCACCAGCACCGGGCAATGCACCGCCGCGGCGGCGGCGAGTCCGTCGGCGTATTCATGGCAGGCGAGGAGGTCGGCGTGGAGAACGCCCGGCGCGCAGCGTTCCATCAGCCGCAGGCCGTTGCCGGTCATCCACATGCCCGGCTGCTGGTTGCCGCCCAACTGGTGTGCGGCGGAATAACTCCAGCCGGTGATCAGCTCGTAGGCAAGGTGATCGTTGGCGCGCGCCGCGTCGAGCAATACAGCGGCCACCGGCATCGGCGCCGACGCACCGAGCAACACCAGCCGCGACACGCGCGCCGGATACCGCCCGGCCGCGTCGAGCACCGTCAGCGAGCCCAGGCTGTAGCCGATCAGCGCCGCTTGCGCGATTCCCGCCGCCTCCAGCAGCGCGACGAGCCAGTCGGCAAGCTTGCGCACCGACGAGAGCGCGGCGCCGCCGCTGCGGCCATGACCGGGCAGGTCGACCACGAGGACATTGTGGCCGTGATGCGCGAAGTAGCGCGACTGCAGCCCCCAGATGCTGTGGTCGAGTGCCGCGCCATGGACGAAGACGAGCGTCGGCAACGCGGCGTCGAACGCCCGTCCACCGGTGTACGCGTAGACCGCGTGGCCGTCGACGACAATCCGCATGGCGCCTCAGGCCTTGCCGGCGGCGTGCAGCGCGCGCGACAGGTCCTCGATCAGGTCGTCGGCGTCTTCGAGTCCCACCGACAGGCGGACGGTGCCTTCGGTGATGCCCGCCGCCCGCAAATCCGGCGCCGCGACGCGAAAGTGCGTCGTGCTCGCCGGATGAATGACCAGCGACTTGGCGTCGCCGACATTGGCCAGATGCGAAAAGATCCGCAGCGCTTCGATGAACTTGCGGCCTTGTTCGCGGGTGCCGCGGATCGAGAAGCTGAAGACCGCACCGCAGCCGCGCGGGAGCAGCTTCTGCGCCAACGCATGGTCGCGATGCGTCGGCAGTTCCGGATAGCCCACCTGCTCGACCAGCGGGTGCGTGGTGAGGAACGCGACGATCCGGCGCGTATTGTCGACGTGACGCTGCATGCGCAGCGGCAGCGTCTCGATGCCCTGCAGGATCTGAAACGCGGTCATCGGCGCCATGCAGGCGCCGAAATCGCGAATGCCTTCGCGGCGCGCGCGCAGCAGGAACGCGGCGGTGGTCGACTCCTCGGCGAAGACCATGCCATGGAATCCCGCATAAGGCTCGGTCAGCGTAGGAAACTTGCCGGAGCGCTCCCAGTCGAACGTGCCGCCGTCGACCAGCAGGCCGCCGATCACCACGCCGTGACCGGACAGGAACTTGGTGGCGGAATGGTAGACCAGGTCGGCACCGTGTTCGAAGGGCCGCGCCAGGTACGGCGTCGTGAACGTGGAGTCGACCAGCAGCGGCAGGCCGTGCTCGTGCGCCAGCGTCGCAATGCGCGGGATATCGAGTACGTCCAGGCCGGGATTGCCGAGCGTCTCGCCGAACAGCAGGCGGGTCGCGGGCCGTATCGCCGCGCGCCACGCGTCGAGATCGTGCGGCGCGACGAACGTGGTGGTGATGCCGAAGCGCGGCAACGTGAAATCCAGCAGGTTGTGCGAGCCGCCGTAGAGCGCGCGCGAGGCGACGATGTGCGCGCCGGTGCCCATCAGCGTGGCGATCGCCAGGTGCAGCGCCGCCTGGCCGCTGGCGACGGCGACCGCGCCCACGCCTGCCTCCAGCGCGCTGACGCGTTCCTCGAGCACCGCGCAGGTCGGATTGGAAATGCGCGAATAGATGTGGCCCGCGCGCTCCATATTGAACAGCGCCGCGGCGTGGTCGCTGTCGGAGAATACGAAAGATGCCGACTGGTAGATCGGCGTCGCGCGGGCGCCGGTCACCGGATCGGGGTGCGCTCCGGCGTGCAGCGTCAACGTGTCGAAATGCGTGGTCTTGGCTTTGGTCATAATCGCGGCCCGGCACGATCGCAGGTGCCCGCGTATGTTAGCTCATCGGGGTGCGTCGAAGCTCAGTGAGCACACGCTACTTGGCCGGCACCGAGCACCGGCATACACTTGAAGCTTCGGCAACGACCGAATACCCGGAGAAAACCATGCAACGCAAGGCTTCCGCCCGCTGGCAGGGCACCGTGAAAGACGGCACGGGCACGATTAGCACGCAGAGCGCCACGCTCAAGGACACACCGTACTCCTTTGTCGCCCGCTTCGGCGACGGCAAGGGCACCAATCCGGAGGAATTGGTCGCCGCCGGGCACGCCGGCTGTTTCACCATGGCGCTGTCGTTCATGCTCAACAACGCCGGATTCACCGCGGAGGCGATCGACACCGAAGCGACGCTGACGCTGGAACAGGTCAATGCCGCGTGGACCGTCACCTCGATTCACCTCACGACGCGCGCGCGCGTCCCCGGCATCGACGCCGCCAAGTTTGCCGAGGTCGCGGGCGACGCCAAGGCCAATTGCCCAATCTCGCGCCTGCTCAACGCGACCATTACCATGGATGCCAAGCTGGGGGGGTGAGCCACCCGGTGAGGGGCCCCGCGCAGCGGGGATCGACGGCAAGGCGAATCCCCCCCGCGGGCGACACCGGACAATGAAATCTCGATGAGCGCACAAGGAGCCCGCAGGGGGGTGAGCCACCCGGCGAGGGGCCCCGCGCAGCGGGGATCGACGGCAAGGCGAATCCCCCCCGCGGGCGACACCGGACAATGAAATCTCGACGAACTTACATGGAGTCCGCAGGATGATGGATGCGGGATCGGCGCCGCCGCCCCGAAAAGGGCGTGGCGCAACCTTCAATCCTGCGAATCGGTTCGCGCACGAGGCGCGTGAAGCGGTCGACGACGGCTGGGCCCAGCCGGCCGCAGGCGAGGATCCGCCGCCGCTCAAGACCACGGTCGCTGTCCAGTCGGCGCGGACCATCATCGCGCGCAACGACTCGCCCGACGTGCCGTTCACGCAATCGATCAATCCGTATCAGGGCTGCGAGCACGGCTGCGTCTACTGCTACGCGCGCCCGACGCATGCGTACCTCGACCTCTCGCCCGGACTGGACTTCGAAACGCGGCTCTTCGCCAAACCCAACGCCGCCGCGCTGCTCGAGGCGGAGCTGGCCAAGCCGGGCTACGAATGCGATCCGATCGCGCTGGGCACCAACACCGATCCGTACCAGCCGATCGAACGCGAGTGGAAGATCACCAGGCAGATCCTCGAACTGCTCAGCGCCTGCGATCATCCGCTCACCATTGTCACCAAGTCGGCGCTGGTGGAGCGCGACATCGACATCCTGACGCCGATGGCAGCGAAGAACCTCGCGCGCGTCTACCTTTCGATCACGACGCTCGACCGCGAACTGGCGCGCAAGCTGGAGCCGCGCGCCGCGACGCCGCAGCGGCGGCTGGCGACCGTCAATGCTCTCGCGTGCGCCGGCATTCCGGTCGGCGTCATGGCCGCGCCGATGATCCCGCAGCTCAACGACCGCGATCTCGAAGCGATCCTCGAAGCCGGCGCGACCAATGGCGCGCGGTGGGCCGGCTGGATCATGATCCGCCTGCCGCACGAGGTGAAGCAGCTCTTCCGCGACTGGCTGGCGCAGCACTACCCACTGCGGGCAGAGCACGTCATGAGCCTGATTCAGCAATTGCGCGGTGGTCGCGACAACGATCCCAATTTCGGTTCGCGCATGCGCGGCACCGGACAGTTTGCCGACCTCATGGCGCGCCGTTTCGAACTCGCGTGCGCGAGATTGGGACTGAACTCGGAGCGCCATGCGCGGCTCGACACGTCGCGCTTCCTGCCGCCACACACCGGTCCGCAGCTCGCGCTGTTCTGAACCGGCTTGCGGGGCCGCGCGCGACGCGGCACCATGACACCGAACCGGGCGAGCAGACCCGGCAACGCAGTGAACATCGGGAGGGAACGCATGACGAGCATCCATCATTTCGCGGCGATCGTGGCGGGCCTGGTACAGTTTGCCTTTGGCGCCGTCTGGTACTCCGTGTTCAGCCAGGCGTGGCTGACGGGCATCGGCAAGACCCGCGAGCAGCTCATGGCCGACAACGGCAATTCGCCATCGCCCTACATCATCGGCGTGGTCACATCGATCATCGTCGCGTACGCGATCGCCTGGCTGCTGCCGAAGCTCGGCGCGCAATCGGTCGCCGGCGGCATCCGCACCGGCGTGACGCTGGCGCTGACGCTGGTCGCGACCACGCTGGCACTCAACTACGGCTTCGAAGGCCGTTCGATTTCGCTGTGGCTGATCAACGCGGGCTACATCGTCATCGGGATGGGCCTCATCGGTGCGATCGTCGGCGGCTGGACGCGCAAGGTTGCAGCTTAGATGGACGCCGCGAGCACGCTGACCGATCGGCTGGCGCGATGCTATACGGGCGCGGTGCACGACGTGCTGCGCATGATGGGCCACGAGAACGTCGTGTTGCCCCCGGACATCAAGGCGATCGCACCCGGGACGCGCCTCGCCGGCCCCGTCTGGACGGTGTCCGGTCACATCGACCGCACCAAGACGCGCGATGAAACGCTGCTCGGCTGGTGCACGCTGCTCGCCCGGGCCGTGGCGGGTCACGTGATCGTGTGCCAGCCCCACAACCACGAAATCGCACTCATGGGCGAGCTCTCCGCGCAAACGCTCGCCGCACGCGGTGTGCTCGGCTACGTGGTCGACGGCGGCTCTCGCGACACCGATCTGGTGCTCGCGCAGGGATTTCCGGTGTTCTGCGCATTGCTGACACCCGCCGACATCGTCGCGCGCTGGATTCCCGACCGCTACGGCGAGCCGGTCACCATCGGTGCGGTCACGATCGCGACCGGCGACTACCTGCTCGGCGATCGCGACGGCGTCGTCATAATCCCCAAGGCGTGCGCCGCGGAAGCGGTCACACGCACCGAGGAAGTGGTCGCCACCGAAAGCGACATGCGCAAGGCGCTCATCGGCGGCATGGATCCGGTCGCCGCGTATCACAAGTATGGAAAGTTCTGAGCGCCGCGCGGCGATGAAGCTCGCGCCGCAGGACAACGTCGCGGTCGCGCTGCGGGCGCTGCGCGCGGGGGAGACGATCGCCTGCGACGGCGCGGCGTTGACCGTCGCGCGCGACATCGCGCTCGGCCACAAGCTGGCAGCCCGGTCGATCGCCAAGGGTGAGGCGATCGTCAAATACAATTGCCCGATCGGTTCGGCAACCTGCGCGATTGCGCCCGGCGAATACGTGCACACGCACAACGTCGAGAGCAATTACCTTCCGACCTACACCCTTCCGGAATGAACACGGCGACGGCGGTCACGATGCGCGGTTACCCGCGCGCCGACGGCCGCAAGGGCATCCGCAACGTCCTCGTGGTCGCGTACCTGGTCGAATGCGCGCACCACGTGGCGCGCGAGATCGCGGGGAAGTACCGCGATCGCGACGTGCACCTGATCGGGTTTCCCGGGTGCTACCCGAACGAATACGCGCTGACGATGATGCAAAGGCTTTGCACGCATCCCAACGTCGGCGCCGCGCTGCTCGTTTCGCTGGGTTGCGAGGGCTTCAACAAGCGCGAATTGTCGCGGGCGATCGAGGCTACCGGACGGCCCGTCGCCACGATCGGCATTCAGGACGCGGGCGGTACGCGCAAGACCATCGCCGACGGGCAGGCGTGGGTCGAAGCGACGCTGCCGCGGCTCGCCGAGCAGCCGACCGTTCCGATGGGCGTCGCCGAACTCGTCGTCGGCACGGTCTGCGGCGGCTCGGATGCGACGTCGGGGCTTACCGCCAATCCGGCGATGGGTGTCGCCTTCGACCTGCTGGTCGAGGCCGGCGCGGCGACGATCTTCGAGGAGACCGGCGAACTGATCGGCATGGAAAACCTGATGGCGGCGCGCGCCGCGCGGCCCGAACTCGGACCCGCGTTGAAAGACAGCGTGAGCAAGGCCGCACGCTATTACGCCACGCTCGGCTACGCGAGCTTCGCGCCCGGCAACGCCGACGGCGGCCTCACGACCATCGAGGAAAAATCACTGGGCGCCTACGCCAAGTCCGGCCAGTCGAAGATCGACGGCATCGTCAAGCCGGGGATCGCGCCTCCCGCGAAGGGGCTCTATCTGCTCGACGTCGTGCCCGATGGCGAGGTCCGCTTCGGGTTCCCGAACATCAATGACAACGCCGAAATCGCCGAGCTCATCGCCTGCGGCTCGCACGTGATCCTCTTCTCGACCGGCCGCGGCTCGGTCGTCGGCTCGGCGATCTCGCCGGTGATCAAGGTGTGCGCCAATCCCGATACCTACCAGCGCATGCGCGACGACATGGACGTCGACGCCGGACGCATCCTCGAAGGTCGCGCCACACTGGCGGAAGTCGGTCGGGAAATATTCGACCTGATCGCGCGCGTCGGCAACGGTGAGGCCACGCGATCAGAGGCGCTGGGGCACCGCGAGTTCATCCTAACGTACAAGAGCTTCGGCCCACTGGGCCCTGCGTGCCTGCCGGTGTGAGCTTCGCCGGGGCGCCACCTAG